>FZPS01000175.1_pt93 | contig 93833 bp, 81 predicted proteins | sample 1817821 | NCBI WGS metagenome assembly FZPS01 (sample SAMEA104158645, study PRJEB21678) | metagenome | place: Germany | collected 2015-04-21
ATATTAAGTATAGCAAGAATGAGAATCGTTTTCAATTAAAATGAAAGAATTCCGGCCCTCAAAAGATTATATTAATGTTTAATTTCAAGAAAAAGGGACCGGAGCACAGCTTTGCTCCGATCCTGTTTTAACGAGGAAAGCTCCCTGTTTAGAGTATCAAAGGTATCACTCCGGCCAGCGCCAAGAGTGCACCAGCGATCAAAATCGTCTTCTGCCTGCCCTGCACCGTTTGTTGGAGACGCACCTGGGTGATGGCAAAGGAGTCTTCCCCGCTTACGACAACCCGGTCAATTAAGTCGCCCGCTCTAGCCAACAGACGGGCTCCTTCAAATCCAGCGATATCCCGGGTGATGCTGTCCACTAGATCTTCTCCATAGAAAAAGTCAGCCCGATACGGAAATGTGCCAAATTGATTGGGCTCAAGCTCAAAACTGAAAATGGATACAGGCTCGGACAGATCCATGGTTAGACTATGCCCACAGGAAACGAGTACGTCGGGAGTGGGGCTTTCCGAATAAGGGGGCGAGGACCAGGTGGCCCAGCCCAAGGGGACGGGTCCGCGCTTCTCCAGCGGCGTACTGAAGTCGATCTTCACGTCTCCGTCGGTGATATAAGCATTCATACTACCGTCGGGCAAATTGCTAAGGTCCATCTTGGCTGTGGCCGCCAAGTACGCCGCATTGGGCTTTAGTATGGGAGTGCCGCAGCCGCCATACACCGAGGCGGATTGCTCAGGGGCGGCTCCTTCGGTCTGGAGTGATACCGCCTTAGGTTCTGTGATCACGGTATTCATATTGCTCATGTTGTCTCACCTCCTGCCTGATTTGTCGAGGGTAGCTTTGCTTCCATTGATACTATACAATGTGCCTCGAAAGAGTCTGGAGCTCTGGGTATCCCATCTCATTTTGCTGGCGTGAACTGTGACTGTGACAAATGATTGGGTCCCGACAGGAACACAATTGTTCTACGCAGCCAGTTATGATACACTGGATACATAGCAAAAACCAAGGAGGGATGTACATTGAGTAGAGAAGAAAGACGAAACAAAGTGTTAGAGCTGTTGAACAAGGCAAAATCCATGGAACTGCAAGCCATTCACCAGTACATGCACCAACACTACATTCTGGATGACAGAGACTTTGGTGAGCTAGCAGCGAAGGTAAAGCTTATCGCCATTGATGAAATGCGCCATGCCGAAGCATTAGCCGAAAGAATCAAGGAATTAGGCGGGGAGCCAACCACGGAGTTAGCTGGTCCAGTGGTCAAGAGACAAGATGTAAAGGACATTTTCCCCTTTGATGCCAATGAAGAAGACGAGGCTATCGACGCGTACGGTCAATTTGCCAAGATTTGTCGGGAAAACGGCGATACCATTTCGGCCAGTCTGTTTGAGACGATTATCGAACATGAACAAGCTCACTTCAACTACTTCGATAATGTCGATAGTCACATCAAAACCCTAGGCGACACCTACCTTTCTAACTTGGCTGGAACGCCATCCGGTACCGGCCCCGCCAAAGGATTTGCATTTCCTTCCGGTGAGTAAGCCCACTGCAGCGCAAAGCCCCTTCATGAGGGGCTTTTTTCTCCACGGCGCTGATCAGAAACAACGAGAAAAACCACCCCCGGTGGTATCCAAGGGTGGTTCGCTCTCTAGACATCGCTCGAGCTACCTTACGTACTATCGCCACTAAGCTAAAAACATCCCCGATTCCAAACAGGGCTACAAGTCTTGATCAATCTAGAGGCTCCGATCCTCTCGCGTTACTGCACCCACTGCGGATGATCCAGAAATCCTTGCCTACGTTGTTCTTGAAGCGCTTCCAACACTTCCACGGGATAAACATGATCAGGGCTAGACAACAACACAGCGTACAGTGCTGCCCCTGTCACTGGATCCAAAACCGGCTTCCTCAATACAACATGATCTTCCTCTAGATAGGCCCTCAATGGTTCAAGAACCAAATCCCCAGACTTGAAGACGCCCCCCGAATACGACACCACGACTTCGTCCTCAGACTCGAACCGAAGTTGACTAAGTATAGATTTCACAGTAAGACTGCATTCGTAGGCTACCTGTTTGTATGCCTTAAGAGCATGACGATCGCACTGTTGAGCAGCGTCGAACATAATAAGTGCCAGCTTGGCTATCTTGTCTCTCTCAAGCTTCAACTCATTGTGTACATAGTCAATCAAGTCAAATTCCCTTTTTATCCCCAGTGTAGTCCTGACGATCTCGTAGATCGCGGTTTTCTCCATTCGATAGTCAGCCTGTTTCGAGAATAACTCAATCACCTTCTTGCCCAACCAAAATGCAGAACCCTCATCGCCACAGAAATGGCCCCATCCGCTAGAGCGTGCCGCTGTACCTGATTTGTCCTTTCCGTAGCCAATGGCGCCGGTACCACAGACTAGATTGATGCCGGGCTTGCAGGCCAACGAGCCTGCCCACCCAGCCTCAACATCGTTACCACATCGAAAGCCACTGGTCAGAAAGTCACTGATAAGCTCTTCTAACTGTGCAGCATCCCTCAAGCTTTCTCCAAACCCTGGCAGCCCTAGGAACGCATAGTCGATGTCGTTTATAGTTACGGAAGCGCTGCGGCACGCCTGTTCAATACCGTTTCGAATGATGGAAACGGCACCAACAACCCCTCGCTGAAGATGATGGCTTGTCTCAGTTTTCACATGTGCGGCTATCGTCCCGCGGCCGTTAATTAGCAGGTATTCTGTCTTCGTTCCACCGCCATCAACGCCCAAATACATGGTTTTGCTAGAGTCCCTCATCATCGAATCCCGAGCCAATCAAGACTTACAAGCCGATGCGCTGCCTTCACGACAAACCGATAGTTTTCTGCATCGTCTCTTACCGCATCTTCAGCCACTGCCTGCTGATAGTATTCAACAGCACTTTCGAAGTTGCCCAGCTTCTCTTGGATAAGACCCATATAGAACAACGGTTCACAGAATTTCTCTTCATAGCGCTTTTCCATCCCCAGGCATTTCCCAACTGCATCTGCAGCTTTGTCGTAATCCTTGTCTCGTAATGCATTTCTCGCTAGTCCCAAATGGGTTTCCTTGTACAACTTGGTGTAGGAAATCAGACCTTCTGGTGAGTGTTCCCAAACATGGAAATCCGACTCTCCCAGAACCTTTGATGCTGCTTCATAGTCTCCTATATTATTCAGAAGATCAACCAAGATGCTGGTGCCAGTCTCGTTGCGTCCCTTTAGCTCGGCCAGAGTGGTCACCAGTGAGCGACACTGTGCATGGTCTCCTACCTGTAAATAACAGTGAGCTAAAATGGCATAGAGGTGATCGTTCCTGGGCTGTTTATCCAAGCCTCTTTGTGCTATTTCGATCGCTCTCAGGCAGTCGTTCTCAAACTTTTGATAGTAGAAGGCCAAATTTCGATATACAACAGAGTATTCATAGTCTCCATCCACCAATTCCGTCCAACAGAGTTTCGCCGTGTTGTAGTCCTCAGCACTGTAGCTTAACAAACCATACAAGTATTTGGCCTTAGGAGACTGATCCTTTATCGTCGCCAGGATTTTCCGATCCAGTTTGTGGTTGGGAAAGACATAGTCTAGCGAAATGGCTTCAACAGCCTCCTGTAAACCCCTGAAGTCTGTCACCCCTAAAAGCAGCCCCTTGTAGTAATGATCATAACAGACCAATAACTGATCCGCGTCTTGGCTAGACGAATAATCAGTCAAGAGACGGCATGCAGACTCCCAGTCCTTCACCTCATCAAGGAATGCGAGTACCTCATAAATGTTCTGACTTTGACCCAAAACGATCGTCCTATAGTCCTCAGTTTTTCCCAACTTATCCAGGAGATAAAGCGCTACATAATCAATGGGATGCTCTTGGATATGCTGCTGTAACAACTCACAAGCTTGGAGTTCATACCCGCCCTTAGCCAAAGCATAAGCTTGAAGAAGCCTGCTCTTATAGTGAAATGCCTGGAACTCAAGACTATACTCAAGCTTGGGAAAGGCTTTCTCGTATTCACCTTTTATAACGTGAGCGAGCGCGGTGAAGTATGATCCCGCTGCGAACAGTTTGGAAGTATTGGGAATACGGAAAAAGATCTTGAGTGCTCGTTCTTCATGGCTGGTGTGCCAAAGCGCCAGTCCGTAGTAATACTGTAGCTCCACGTCTTCTTCGTTGACCTTTGCCACATCCTCTAAGGTATCAAGGGCTTCTCGGTACAAGCCTTTTTTCAGATAACAGCGGGCCAGTTGAATGTACGCACCAGTATATTCCGGATTGTTTTCGATCAACTGCTTGTTCAACTCAAGCGCTTTGTTATAGAAACGAAACTTTTCGGCGCGAATGGCCTCAGCCGTGTCGGAGAGCATTGTTGCATGAGTTGGCACATATTCTTCACGATCGATCATTTCAAGTGCACTATCGTTCTCTAGCACTGTTTCCCTCAGAAGAACATCTCTACCGCAGATGAGTACCACTTCGATGTCACTATCCATCCACTCAATGCTAAACGATACACTAACTTCAGTGTTTGATCTCGGATCCAAATCTACGCCTTTTCTAAACACTTCTCTACCACCACTGTATAGCACCAAATCAGTCTTGGGGAAACGATCCGTAGAAATGAGGCTAAAATCTATCCGCCCATCCTTGATCGTGTAGGAACAGATGACGTCTTTACTGGCAGCACACAAAGGACCATTATCAGAGGAGTATAACCAATACTCCTTAAAAAGCACGCTGTTATGTGGCTCGAGGAAATTAAACTGATTCTGAGTTTCGACAGCACCTGTTTGGAGCTCGACATAGCAGTCATCGTTGTCGGTAAGCCTCTTACACCATAGGCGACCCGACGAAGCGGTTCCCCACGACCAAAGCTTTTTCCCCGGGACATCACGATAATCTGCAACATGTACAACACCGCTATTGGTGGTGGGATCATATAGACCCATATAATCCTTGAGTACTTCGGAAGTAAACGGAAGGGCAAACTGCTTGATTGTATCATTGTATCGCAGGTCTTGATCTCCATCGCCATACGGCCAGAGATTTCTCGTCATACTGTCTTCTTCTATATACCAGTGGGTGGGATACCTCCACACTAATCCTGGTCTCTCCAATTCTGAACTAGTACTCCATACGTAATACGAGTCGCTATAGTCATTAGGATTATAGACACGAGTCGTCTGCTCGATATAAGCTTTTCGAGTATACAAACGCAACTCCACCGAAAACCGTAGCCACGATATGCGATCGATATCACTGATCACAATTGAGGCCGAACCGTCCGCGTAATTACGCATGACCGTATCCGTGAAATCGGTTGCGGACGGACGATGACCGCGATTGGGGAAGTTAAATTCTATTCCACCAGAAGTCCATGCCCCCGTCGTTCCAATCATCTGGGGTTTCACAACTGGGTTGCGGTAGAAAATGTCCTCTTGACTCCTCTTATCGTAGCAGGAATATAGCTTGCCACCTAAGGCAGGCAGCACGGTGATCTTAAAGAACTCATTTTCCAAGCAATAGACATCAAAGGTCACATCTCTCGGCTCTTTGGACACCTTATCCTTCAGAGGATAGGGGTAGAAATTCAACATGCCCAAATATTCTACAATAAAAGGATTGACATCAGGGTCTTCAATGACATAAGTCTTGATTGTCATCTTATCTTCATATACTCTCACTTCACTCACTCTAGCTACCTCCTCTAGGTTATCTGTGTCTCACTCAAGCATTGAATCACATATCATCCCTTTCCTATACCGGCCGTAATACCGGAAATGAAGTGTCTCGCCACCAGAATATAGAAAACCGTGGACGGTATTACTACCAATATTACCCCTGCAAACAACCCAGCCCAATCACCCGTATACGTTAAGCGACCTATGAGCGAGTATAGACCTAACGAAATCGTCTTTTTCTCGTCAAGGCTCAGGAAGACCAATGCCAACTCAAATTCTTTCCATGACATAATGAACACATAGATGCTGGAAGAAATGATGCCTGACCGGGCCATGGGAAGCATAACTCGTAAAAAAGCTTGACCAGCGGTGGCTCCATCGATTAATGCGGCTTCCTCCAGTGTAGTTGGGATACTTCGGAAGAAACCGATCAACAGATAGATGGAAAATGGGACGGATGTAATAGTATATAACCAAATAATCCCTCTGTAGGTATCTACCAGCGCCAACTTGTTCATAATGAAGTAGAGCGGAATGTATATGGTCTGAACTGGAATGGCAATACCCGCGATAAAACACAGTAGGACAAAAGGCGAGAACGGGAACCTAAACCGGGCTAACACGTAAGCAACCGGCGTTGCTAACAACTGAACTAGTAGCGTGGACACGAACACTACTAGCAAACTGTTAAACATATAGCGCAATAGGCCAAAATCAGTTAATACCCGGACATAATTGTCCAGACTCCATGAGCTCGGCAGCTTCCATATTCCTTGGAAAATTTCCCGAGTCGATTTAAAAGAGGACATCAACAACCAAGCTACGATGAGCACTGTAAAAGCTATCCACAAACATAACAGGACGTTTGCTACATATCGTGGCCACTCAGATGTCTTCAACCTCATTATCCGCCCTCCTAAAACTCAATAGTCTCTGCCCTGAACAGTCTCCTAAACCCATAGATCAATATGACCACGAGAATAAGTAAAATAATCCCCATCGCACTAGCATAACCTAGACGATATAGTGGAGTGCGTTTTCCAAAACCTGTCAGATATAGCTGTACGGCGATATTCCGTATGCTAACCGGAGGATCTGCAGCGGCTCCTCCAATAAATGAGAATATGTACCCAAAGATCTTGAACGAAAATATGATCCACATCACTCCAGAAACCTCAGCAATGTCTCGAATCAACGGAACCGTAATCTTGACGAACATCTTCCAAGAACTGGCTCCGTCAAGCATTGCTGACTCATAGAGACTTCTGGGAATTCGATCCGCTGCGGCCAGAAACATTACCAAAAAGAAACCTACATGGATCCACACTAACAGAGTCATCATTGAGCCAAAAATGAAATCTTCCCCCAACCATGGCCGTTTCAGTGAGCCGAGACCGAGGGCGTCAATCACATTGTTCACAGCGCCCCAGCGGGGATTCAGTAGAAATGTCCACCCCAACCCGAGGGCCACAGGCGAAATCGTATTAGGGACGAACAGGAGCATCTGTAGAAAGTCCTTAAGCCTTTGCGACCTAAAACTAGAAATGCAATATGTAAATAGCAACGTGATCGCGAAGATCACTGCTCCTCCAACGAACACATATTTCAGAGAGTTGATTACCGTTTTTGCAAACAGACCATCCTTAAGAATTAGAGATGCGTAATTGTCCATACCTAGAAACAACATGTCATCGGTAAATCCAGCCCAGTCAAATAGACTATAGAAGAATGACATGCCAATCGGGACTATTATGAAGCTCACGTAAAAGACAAAAACAGGAACAGTGGCCACGAGAATCAGATTCCTATACCTATTTCCATACATGGCACTTCTAACGTCCAATAGTATTTCCTCCCCCGAAATGGTGGTGCCGGCTAGAGTAAAACCGGCACCACAGCTTATTACCTACCGTGCCCAGAATGCAATGGTCTCTGCGCTCAATTTCTCCGCATACTCAGCACCAGTTATGTTCCCTAGCAGAATCTCGGAGTTTAGAGGCAAGAATACTTCGAGGTACCAGCCTGGATAATCGGCATGAACACCGTCATAATCCACATGAGTGGAACTTGCATTCCCTATGGCTTCATGTAAGCTAGCCAACTCCTCGGGAGGTGCAACGCCCACTCGGGGAGTCATGTTTAGAGTTTCTCTTACCCACGCTTGAGCATATTCCTCTGTCAAAAAATAGGCTACGAATTGTTTGGCTAAGTCGGCATTCTCGGCCTTTTCCAAAACGTTGAATCCATAGGGATCGATCCTAACGCTTGTGGAGTCCCCTTTACCCCCTTCAATTGTCGGAAACTGGAATGAACCATACCGAAAATCCGGACCAGCAGCGGGACGAGTCTCGATGGGAATCCAGGAACCGCAAAAGAACATTCCTGCCATACCCATCACCCAATCCATTTGAGGCGCAGGATATACGCTACCCTCATATCCCTGCATCAGCAAACCTTTTCCTTTTCTACTCATTTCATAAAGAATATCTCCAACCGTCACCCATGCAGGATCTTTGAATAGCTCACCTGTAGGATCACCGGCGGCAGCATTTAATGCGCCTCTTCCCAACACACGAATCGCGATTTCAGTAGGCAGATAGCCGCGATAGACTTCAGTGAGCAGGCCAAAGGCGATGGGATCAATCCCGTTCGACTTAAGCACGTCGGAGACCTCAAGAAATTCCGCCCATGTTTGGGGTGCCTCAATGCCTAAGTCATTCCAGAGATCCACATCGTACCAAAACGCCGCGGAAATTAGGTTATAGGGAATTACGTACAGCGAACAGTCTTCCTTTACATATGACTCATATGATTGTTCCAACAAGACCTCTCCTACAGTGTTGTTCTCTCCAGGAACAGTCATATCAAGAACATCGTTCATCTTTCCTGCGATTCCATTGACTACAAGCGCCCCGTATAGCTCAGCGGCATTCTGATCAACTAGGTCAATATTCTCCCCCGCTAGCAATCTGGGGCGAACTGTGGATAAGACTTCGCGACCAGCCCAGCGCACATCAACCTTTACATCATACTCCTTTTCGAAATTTTCAATGGCCGAGGCAAGTACTTGCTGTTGTGGTTCTCCTTCATTCCACATCGACCAAAAACTAAACGACTGTTGTGCAAAGGCTAAGCAACTGAACATCGTCATAAAACATAGTACTGCAATCGCGGCAGCAACAAATTTTTTCACCTGACTCTAACCTCCTTGTGTGTTTGTAACGCTAAGGATACGCCACTCAGGAACCCTCTGCCATCACCACCTCCTCGTACGATTTTGAGCAATTTCGGGCAACTTCACATGCGAGCAACACTTATCTCCGCGCAATGGCCTTACATACCTCAATTGATTCTCAGCCGCCGTTATATGTCGTTTTGACTCTTCCTGCACATGATTCGCCTCCGCATAGCTAATCGGGCTTCATTTGCGCTTAAGTTGGACACGCACTACCAGGAAAGATATATATACCGGTCATCATGACAACTTGTTTGATGTTATATTCAACGCTTTTTTCGACGTTTCCTCCCAAAACTTTCATTTTACCTAACTAAACTTAATTCTATTGCAACAACCATAACAATAAGTGAGAGGAACACAGGTAACCTTGACGGCAATCCTAGACTAATTCGTAGCAACCGCGTCATGATAGTCTTCCAAAACATCACAAATCCGATCGACAATCAAGTCCTCTGGATCAGTTCCAAGCCGGCGTTGCCTAACTTTCTTGTATTGATTGGGCATAAACTGACTCAGCAACACCAGAGGAACACCAACGGTTCGCAGATTGCTGACCATTTTCTCCATCGCGATATCCACTTGCGGATTTGTCCAATAGTATCTAGACCTGTCCGATAGGCTGTACTTCCTGGAAAAACGTTGTTCGTGGACTGATCCACGATAATAGCGCTCCCAATACCTCTTATCGTCCAACATGGCATAATCCAAAACATCAATAACATGTGATGGCTCAAAATCATGGTTATTTGCGAATAACTCCTGTTCAATATGGCAGAGCAAGAATATGGCTTCCCGCATAGCATAGGTCAGAGCGGGTCCCACCTTCAGTATGGCCACACCGTCTTCAACCATGTGTCGTAACGATTGCGGCCGTTGATAATCCGTGGAATGACCCTCGAAAATCAAGGTATCATAATCGCACAACGCCTGGGTAATGGATTGTGCTTTTTCGCGTTCATACTCATGGACAGTGCTATCACTAAACTCGACACCCGGTTGAATCACCACGGCAACAACGCGCTGCCAAGCACTGGATAGGCCGCAAGAGAGAAAAGCGTGCTTGGAAAGCTCAATGGTTTCGCGGAGATCCTCGACTGTTGTGACTTTGATTATCTCGTCATGTTCAGTGCCACCTGGGACCGGCACCTCCGTACCAATAACATAGACGGGGGCGACTGCATTGGAATCTGCTTCGAGTCGCTGCTTATATCCTTCTTCAGCAGCTTGGCAGAGAATAGCGCTTCGCTCAGCTACTATCTCGGGGCTAAGTATCCCCCCGCGAACTGCTTTATCCCCACCCAACAACATACTGGCGTCAAGATGGAGCTTCGTGAAACCTGCCAAAGCATACTGCCTTACAAGAGTTCTCGCTTTGTCCATTGCCTGATCTGCTTGTTCACTCTTCCATGGATTGGGGCCAAGATGGTCGCCGCCCAGAACCAGCTTGTCCTGGGAAAACAAAGGATCATCTGCAAGACCAGCGACAAAAGTCCGAAATTGACTAGGAAGCATACCGGTGTAACCCCCAAACTGATTGACCTGATTGGAGGTGGCTTCAATAACCAGCAATGTCTGCTCCTTAATTGCCTGCTTCAACCCAGCTCGAATCACATACTTATGTGCACTGCAGATGGAATAGACCCCAGTGGGAATACCTCGCTTTTGCGCTTGGACAATCCTCTGTAGTGGATGTTGTTTGGCCACTTCTATCCCCCCATTCATCGAAAAGCGCTAAAACACTACCTCGTGATGAACATCCTCAACTTATGTCATCCAGCTCAATGTATGCGTCAAGACCATCGGGGATGTCCGGGTTAATCCCCTTCTGTAATGCTTTGTTCAAAGCGATCCATTGAGGAACAAAAATGAACGGTATCCCTAAAACTGCAAAGTTTTGATAATTAGGCAATCGCACATTCCAATCAGCTCCATAATCGGCATTACGTGACGTCAGAGTAAGAACGTGGGCGCCCTTCTTGCGGAGGTCCGCTACAAGTTGCATCTGGTATTGAACATCGGTGGGCGAGCAGACCATGATCACCAAAGTCTGATCGTTGATCAAAACCATAGGTCCATGCCGCACGTCGAGTACATGATAATAGTCACCTGCAACTAGGGAAATCTCCTTGAAAGCTAGTGCCCCCTCGCTGGCGATACCTTCGAGTTCAGAATCTGCCAAAACAATCGCACGTTCGAAGTTGGTGGTGCTAACCTCCTGGAGCAAGGCCATACTCTGCTCGATGTAATTTTCCCCACGATCTATGGCCACTTTGATCTCCTTCAGAAGATCATCATCTTTGGCCAATATACCTAGTATCATCAAATGCACTGTGTACAGATTGGTTACAGTCCGCGTCTGGCAAACGCTTTCATCAAAAGCCCAGGGGATTTCCAGCATTACATCGGCAACAGTCGCTAACTTCGAGTTCTCCTTAGCACAAATTCCCACAATGGGTATCCCGTGCTTCTTTGCTTGTAGAGCCACGAATACAACTTCACTGGTGTCGCCGGAGCGGGAAGCAAGGAAAAGCATGGTCTGTTTCAGTAAGTTAGCATAATGGTGGTAATTGATCATAACGTCGCCTGCTGCGCATGAATTGGCAGGAATGCCGAGGCGCATTTTAGCTGACGCTTCCGCTGATTTGCACAAACAGAAGCTTGAACCACATCCGGAAAACGTCATGCTATCAAAACGATGCCTTTCCACATATTGGCGAATGAAGTCTGCATGGTTCATTACATAGGAGAATGTTTTTTGAAGCGCCTTGTATTGACCTAAAATCTCTTGTTGAGTTACATACAATGCCTTCACCCCTCTTGTCATGTCGTTATAACAAGTATAGCATGCCCAGAGCGGAAAGGGAAGAAAAACATGTACATTTCTTAAACTTTCCCTTATTTGCCTTCCAAATCCCCCAATTCCTTGATAACTTCCATCGAAAACGAGCAAACCACTTAACTACAAAACGTCTTTGAAATCCTAAGCACCGTGCACATAAGACAACTTTCAAGAACCCGAGTAATTGGAGGCCACACATCGCTCAGCAGTAATCAAAAGAGCCTAAAAGGCCGAAACAACGGGGCCTTTTAGGCTCTTTACTGGCAATTATGCGGAAGGGACTTGTTTCGATAGCCACCACATCCCCACATCAAAGAGGAGCGATACGTGACCATCTAACCAAATCATGTTTCAGTCTAATCGCACTCCAAACTTCGCCTCAAATCCACGTGGAATCTAAAGATATCGCCACGAACTATACCAATGGTATACTCGATACAATCGGATCCACTGAAGGTCTTGCGCCAAATGTCAAGGGCTGCATGGCCGACACGTAGGCCGAAGAAGTCGGCCTCTTCCTGTTCCAGCAAAGTCGCCCCAAATGATTCCTCTGCAAAATTCGGGATAATGCCATAGTCGGAACGCATGATGTCGTACAGAGCCTTATCTTGAAGAGCCTCCCGCGTTAGTCCAGCGAAGGCATCCCATGGTAAGTACGTTGACTCAATTGCCATCAACGTGTCATCAGCGTATCGCAATCGTCGGAAGTAATAGACCTTACTGTCCAATGGTACCCCAAGTGCACGGCAAGCTTCGTATTGCTTTTCCAAAATCGAAAACTGCAAAACACAGGAATGGGCCTTGAGTCCCCGCTTGCGGAACTCATTGGAGAAACTGTAAAAGCCCATCAGATTCTGCTCAATCTTTGGGATGGAGACAAACGTACCTTTACCTTGCTTCCGAACAATCAGCCCTTCTCGGCGCAACTCCTCAAGAGCTTGCCTCACGGTTATACGACTCACTTCATACTGTTTACAGAGTTCTGCTTCAGGCGGAATCCTATCGCCTACAGACCACTCTCCTTTAACTATCTTGTCGGTCAATATGTCTTTTAGCTGATAATATAATGGGATGGGCGAGTTGCGCCTAATTAGGCTCATCACAGACTCCTTACTATTATTGATTCTCTCTATATCATTATAGCAGAGATGGCGAGAATCTCCAAATTATGGTGTCTCTACTTAAAGAAACTCCACTTCGCCTTGTTAGGATAAAGAAATCGCTGGCACAACTGCCCCAGACCATCCCCTGGAAGGACCTGCTTTCTTTCAGGAACGACCCATAACGACCTCGACTCGATGCATGCGGCCATCTGTGAAGAGAGGCAGTCGATTTCCTTCGATTTCCTTTCCATCCACAAGAATTCGGACCGCACCCTTGCTGATCCCTTCGGGATTGGTGACTCGAATGCGGTACACTGTCCCGCGAAATTCGCGCTCGATGGTATACTCCTTCCAAGAAGGGGGAATGCATGGATCAATTCTTAAGCCGTCATAGTCGGGTTGAATCCCCAAAATCGCCTGGGAAATGGCCACGTAATTCCAGGCCGCGGTCCCCGTCAACCACGAGTTTTTCGCCTGTCCGAAGTTCACCGCGTCCCTGCCGGCAATCATTTGGGCATAGACATAGGGTTCCAAGCGATGCAGGTCGGAAATACCTTCGCGATAGGCCGGGCAGATCTTTTTGTAGAGCTCGAACGCCCTGTCACCGCGGCCCAGGAGAGTTTCTGCAATCATGATCCAGGGATTGTTGTGGCAGAAAATGCCTGCATTTTCCTTGTAACCAGGAGGATAGGATGATATTTCCCCCAAGTGCGCATAGTACTGGGAGTAAGGGGGGGTCTGCAGCACAATCCCATGTTCAGTCTCGAGCTGCAAGGCCACCGAATCCAGAGCCTGTTTGGCCTGGCCAGTTTCCAGCCCTATGCCCGCCATAACACAGAATCCCTGAGGTTCAATGAAAATCTTTCCCTCCTCGCACTCGTCACTCCCCACCTTCCCGCCTGCAGCATCATAGGCCCTTAAAAACCACTTTCCATCATAGCCATGCTTCAGTACTGCAGCCTTTATGGCCTCCATCTGTTCCTTCGCTTGCTCGGCCTCTTCGGGCAAATTCCGTCTCAAGCAGAGTTCGATAAAATCAGGGGCTGCATAAACAAAAAGGGCTGCGATAAAGACCGACTCAGCCACAGGACCCTCTGAAGGGCCAGTGGTCTGAAACGATTCTCCAGGCTCCTCAGAAAAGCAATTTAGGTTCAGGCAGTCATTCCAGTCCGCTCGTCCGATCAGGGGCAGTCCGTGTGGACCGAGATGTTCGACCACATGGTAGAAGGAACGTTTGAGATGCTCAAACAAAGTGGCGGTGTTGGCGGGATCACTATCGAAGGGAACGTCTTCGTCCAGGATGGCAAAATCGCCCGTTTCTTTGATGTAGGCGGCCGTTCCCACTATCAGCCAGAGGGGATCATCATTGAAACCCGAACCAATGGCGTCATTACCCTTCTTGGTTAGGGGCTGATACTGGTGGTATGCACTGCCATCTTCAAATTGGGTGGCGGCAATGTCTAAAATACGTTGACGGGCCCTGGCCGGCACTTGATGGACAAAACCAAGCAAATCCTGATTAGAATCACGGAAACCCATACCTCGTCCAATGCCGGACTCAAAGTAGGAAGCACTGCGTGACATGTTGAACGTGACCATACACTGATAGGGGTTCCAAATGTTGACCATGCGATTAAGTTTTTCCTCACTGCTCTCAATCTGGAACTTACCTAGCAGCCCATCCCAATAGGACTTCAGTCGAGCCAGCCCCTCTTCCACCTGTCCGTCGGTCTGGAATTCAGCCATCATCTGGTAGGCCTGTGCTTTGTGGATCACTCCGTGGGAAGCCCATTTCTGATCCTTGGGATTTTCCACATAGCCTAGAATGAATACAAAGGTCCTGGCTTCGCCTGGAACTAAATCTACCTGAATGTGATGGGAACCTATGGGAGACCAGCCGCTGGCCAGGGAGTCTTTTGCTCGGCCGTCCAGTACAACCTGGGGTTCGTCAAAACCACTGTACAAACCTAGAAAACTCTCTCGGTCGGTATCAAAACCAGCCACATCGCTATTTACAGCGAAGAAAGCATAATGACTTCGTCTCTCCCTGTACTCCGTCTTGTGGTAGATGGCGGAATTCTCCACTTCAACCTCGCCAATACTCAGATTGCGCTGGAAGTTCGTCATGTCATCATGGGCATCCCACAGACAAAACTCAACCAAGGAAAAAAGGCTCACAGACTTGGATCGGTTTGTGTCATTTGTGAGCCTCACCCGCATCACTTCACCGTTAAAGCCCAGGGGAACAAAAAAGAGCTGTTCTACCCTGAGCCCACCTCGCACTCCCTGAATCGCGGAGTAGCCTAAGCCATGGCGGCACTCGTAGAAGGACAACTCCTTTTTCATCGGCTTGAAGCTCGGCGTCCAGCAATCTCCACCATCATTGATATAAAAATAGCGGCCGCCATCATCTAGTGGTACGTTGTTATACCGATATCGGGTTAGGCGTCGCAAACGTGCGTCTTGATAGAAGGAATAGCCTCCAGCTGTATTAGAAATGAGGCTGAAGAACTCTTCCGATCCTAAGTAGTTAATCCAAGGATAGGGTGTTCTTGGTGTTGTAATCACATACTCCCGGTTTTGATCGTCAAAATATCCGAATTTCATGGTTACCAACACACCTCTCATCATCGTTGATTCCCTATTCTCCACTAGTTCACAGTGTTCCTGCGAACCAGGTAGACTTGAGCCCCCTGTCAACAACAAGGTGAAATCGTCCTTTACTTCATCCCCATACTGTGATATTTTAAGTGTGGAAAGCAAATACGATTTACTCATATAAGCCTGCAAATTTGGTGCAGGAGTCTCTACGTGGTAACCTATATTGCCTACGCTATGAGTGAGCCAATAAGCGCATATGTGGTACAAGCCTCCAAAGGCTTTTATTGCCCATTTTTGCAGCCTATAGTGCCACTTAGGCTGTTTTTTTGTTGCTGGAGAGGTGGCACCCGTCACTTCTTTGCATAAAGCAAAATCACAAAACGATGTGGAGGAAAAGTGAATGGAGAATTTTTTCAAGCTGAAGGACAACGGCACTAATGTCCGCACCGAGATCATTGCAGGATTAACCACGTTTTTTGCCATGGCCTACATTATTATGGTTAATCCCGACATGCTCGAGCTCTCTGGCATGCCTTGGGGTGCAGTATTTCTAGCCACCATCATGGCCTCAATAGTTGGTACCCTGGTGATGGGACTGTTTGCTAATGTACCCTATGCGCAAGCGCCTGGCATGGGCCTTAACGCCTTCTTTGTCTTTACTGTTGTTTTTGGTTTGGGCTTTACTTGGCAAGAAGCGTTGGCAATGGTGTTCGTCTGCGGTGTTGTCAACATCCTGATTACGGTAACCAGGATCCGGAAGCTGATCATCAAGTCCATCCCAGAGAGCCTGCAAAACGCCATCGGCGGCGGGATTGGGATTTTCATCGCCTACATCGGAATCAAGAATGCGGGTCTCTTGAGTTTTACATCGGATCCAGGAACGTATGTTCAACTTGGTGAAGGCGGAACAGTTATTGCCAGCTCCAGTGCTGTGCCGGCGCTAGTGGCCCTAAACTCTCCCGCTGTTCTTCTAGCTCTATTTGGCCTAGCTCTAACCGTGGCTTTATTGGTCCTTAACGTTAAGGGTTCGATTTTCATCGGGATTATTGTTACCACACTCCTGGGCATCCCCCTTGGAGTAACCCAAATTGGATCGACCATGAGCTTTTCCCAGGCCGTCTCTGAACTGGGAGTCACCTTTGGCGCTGCCTTTGGAAATCCGGGTCTGCTGTCACTCTTTAGCGATGCGAGCAAGATTCCCCTTGTTCTCATGACGATCTTTGCCTTTAGTCTTTCAGACACGTTCGATACCATCGGAACCTTCATTGGAACCGGCCGGAAAACAGGCATCTTCACTGCTGAAGACCAAAAAGCTCTGGAGAGTGGCTCTGGCTTTAAATCGAAAATGGATAAAGCCCTTTTTGCCGACGCCACCGCAACCTCCATTGGAGCAATCTTCGGAACATCCAATACCACAACCTATGTGGAAAGCGCTGCAGGTATTGGTGCAGGTGGAAGAACAGGCTTAACATCTGTGGTTGTAGCAGTCCTGTTTGCCATCAGTGCCTTCTTTGCCCCAGTGGTCAGTGCAGTTCCCTCTGCCGCCACTGCTCCGGCCCTGATCATCGTTGGTGTGATGATGCTTTCTGCCTTTAAAGAAGTGAAATGGGACAACTTCGCCGAAGCGGTGCCCGCTTTCTTCGCAGGCGTCTTCATGGCGCTCTGCTACAGCATCTCCTATGGTATTGCCGCAGGTTTTATCTTCTACTGCTTAGTGAAGATCATCAAAGGTGAGACGAAGGAGATTCACCCCATCTTGGCCGTCTCCACTATTCTCTTTATTCTCAACTTCATCATCATGGCCATTATCTAGGCTCTGAGCAAACGTAAAGTGAGCAAAAAACCACCGTGAGGTGGTTTTTTTGCTCCTTGTCTTTCGGTCCTGAAGAGACACCTGTTAGACCCGTTAAGTCACTTCGTCGTAATCACGACGGGTCTTGCCACTTGTGAGTTGGTTCTAGCCTTTACACGGATTTCCCCCGCTGTTTCCGTTGTCTTGACCCACACGCCCAGGACTCCTCCTACAAGGGCACTAACGCTCGGCCCAATCAGGGTTCCTTCCCCTTCCACTTCAATTTGAACAGCCTCTGTGGTATAGGAAAGGGGATTTCCCACCTGGTCCACAAGTTTGAACACAATCCTGGTTGCATCAATACCATCTGCATCCAGCTGGTCATCGTCTGCTTCAGCCGTAAGCCTAGTGGGCACAGCGTCTTTGGTAAAAGCCTTGGATGCCACTTTCTTTCCGTCCAGGTATCCGACAAACTCCACGCTGGGCCAAGCGGAGCCCCATTCACCACTGGACGGAATCTCGGTAATCATGACCGGAGCATGGGGTACACCTGGGAACTCCTCAGAACGCGGATAATACGTACCAATGGACTCGCCCTGCACCAACACTTCCACGGCATCACAATTGGTGAAAATCACAAGGGGCAGAACCCCTCCCACGCTGCGGTCGCCGCGGCTCCACAGGGTGGCTGGTTCCAAGACCACCCGCTCGCGGGGGTCCATTTGACTGGCATAGACATGGGCAGCCATTTTGGGAATGCGGAACATATCCATCACGCCATGATGGCAAATGCGATCTCCAGAGCCAAAATCATAGTGGGTGTTATAATCAAAGGCACACCAACCAATGGCTGCTGCTATGTGGGGATCTCGGGCTGCTGCATCCTGCACTCTGAGATGACGCATGGCGTGTTCCACTACCCGTTCTTCCTGATCAAAACGCTTCGTTGGATACATATGGCCATTAAACTCACACACCATATAGGGTACATACTCTTCGGTACCCGTCACCTGTCTAGGATCTCGAAGTCTAATCTCGCCGCCACTGTGGATAAAGTCGTTCATGGTATACACATCTTCCAAGAACTCGCTTTTCTCCAAATAGCGCACGCCCCCGGTCTGACGCGTTGGATCCAACTCCCTGGCAATCCGGTTGGTTTCTTTATAGAAGTCATGGTTGTCCAGGGACTCGTTGATGCGAACTCCCCAGAGGAAAATGCTGGGGTGGTTCCAGTCCCTTTCGATCATTTCCCGAACATTGTTCTTGGCCACTTCCTGCCACTCGTTGTCTCCAATATACTGCCATCCGGGAATTTCCTCAAAGACCAACAGGCCAATCTCGTCACAACGATCGAGGAAATGATTTGATTGGGGATAGTGGCTGGTCCGAACGACATTGAGCCCCAATTCGTATTTGAGAATATCCGCATCTTTCCTTTGCACTCGTTTGGGCATGGCATAGCCCACATAGGGGAAGGATTGGTGACGGTTCAAACCTCTGAGCATGACTTTCTCGCCATTTAGGTAGAATCCGTCAGGCTTGACGACCGCCTCTCTGAACCCTACGCGTGTTGTATAGGTATCGGTCAGCTGGTCCTGCCGCTTGAGGCAGACCTCAAGTTCGTAAAGATGGGGGCTTTGAATATCCCACAGCTCAACTCCGCCTAGATTCCTGAGGTAGACATCAAAGGCCATCTCTGTGTCGGCTGGTAGAGTGACCCTGCGGTTTGCTGCAGCTATGGGTTTTTTGTCTTTGCTCAGCTTAATCTCCAGCACCACGTCTGCCGCTTCGCCCGTGGTATTGACCACAAACACCGATGTTTCCAGCTCTTTCTCCTGGTATAGAACCTTCTGCGGTTTGGCAAAGACGTTCTTGATATGCAAGGGATCTACAATGCGCAAGCTCACGTCCCTATAAATGCCACCGTAGCAGAGATAGTCGATCATATGTCCGAAGGGGGGAATATCGTCCCTCTCTCTAGAGTCTACCTTCACCACCATGGTGTTCTCCCGGTCCAAATCGATCTGATCTGTTAAGTCTACGCTGAAAGGCGTGTACCCGCCCTTGTGACTGCCTAGGAATTGGCCATTCAGGTACACTTCAGCGTAAGCCATCACAGCGCCAAAATCCGCAAAGATACGTTCGTTATGCAAAACCGAATCGACCGTAAAAGTCTTGCGATAGGTGGAAACAAATTGATAGCTCTTCTCGTCAAAATAGCTGTAAGGGAGTTCCTTATTCGTGTGGGGTATGTTGACCATGACCCAAGGGCCATCATCATAATTCGGATCGATAAAGCTCTCGTCAAACGTTTCTCTATACTTCCAATGATGATTGAGGGGCAACACTTGTCGCCGGCTAGTTTCTGACAACATCTTCATACAACTCCTTGTACTTGAGGGCACTCTGTCCCCAACTGAAATCTCCTCGCATAGCTCGTCCCACCATCCTCTTCCAGGCCCCTTCCTTATCGCTTTCATACAATTGGATAGCCCTTTGCACTGTAAAAAGAAGTTCATGGGCATTGTAGTTGGCAAAACTGAAGCCATTTCCTTGATCGGTTTCCAGATTGTAGGGCGAAACCGTGTCTTTCAGTCCTCCGGTCTCTCGTACCACAGGAAGTGATCCATAGCGCATGGCAATGAGCTGCCCTAACCCGCAGGGCTCAAAAAGGGACGGCATTAGGAAAAGGTCCGAAGCGGCGTAAATCTTGTGCGCCAGGGCGTCTTCAAAGCGAATGTTGGCGCTGACCCTCTCGGGATAAAGGCCTGCGAAGTGTTGGAACATCTGTTCAAACTCTGCTTCACCCGTGCCTAAAACCACAATCTGCAAATTCAGCTCCAGCAGCTCCTCTAGCACATGCGCCACCAAGTCCAAACCCTTCTGCCTGGCTAGACGGGTCACCATGCCCAGCATGGGAATGGAGGCATCTGGGTGAAGGCCCAATTCTGCCTGCAAAGCCAGTTTGTTTTCGGCTTTGCGCTGCGGCGAACGCCAAGTGTAGTTTTTGACTAGGTGCGGATCTGTCTGCGGATTCCATTTCGCCTGATCGATGCCATTGATGATCCCCCGCAAAAACGATTGACGCCTGGACAGTACTCCCTCCAAATCGGCACCGAAAAAGGGCGTCTGAATCTCTTGTGCGTAGGTGGGACTCACCGTCGTTAACATGTTGGCGTAGTTGAGTCCACCTTTCATGAAGCTCACTTGGTCGTGATATTCCACCCCATTCACGTTAAAGTGCTCCCAGCCAAGCCCGAGGAGATCGCCGAGGATACTCTTGGGAAACACCCCTTGGTACTGCAGATTATGAATGGTAAAGACCGTCTTGATCTGGCTAAAGAATTCCTGGTTGCGATACTGGGTCAAGAGAACCGGAATCATACCCGCATGCCAGTCATGGCAGTGAATCACATCAGGCTGAAAGTCCAGAAATGGGAGCGCTTCTAGCACAGCGCGATTGAAGAAGGAAAAGCGTTCTCCGTCATCAAAAAAACCATAGGTGCCTGGGCGTTTGAAATGAGCTTCGTTATCGATGAAGTAAAAGACGATTCCTTCATGAACCAGCTTCAAAACGCCGCAGTATTGATGGCGCCAGCCTACATGGACTGACATGCGGTGCACAAGCTCCATCTCTCGTTCATACTTAAGGGGTGTGTCGCCATATTTCGGCAAGACTACTCTGGTTTCAACACCTACTTTCCGCAATTCCCCAGGTAAGGCTCCAACGACATCCGCCAAACCACCCGTCTTGGAGAAGGGTACTCCCTCCGATGCCACAAACAGAACGTTCACAATCTCGCCTCCTGCCTGATTCCATGTCCTCTATACCGTGGCCAGCTTGCTAATGACGATGGGAAAACTCGGATCACCCGTCAGTGTCTTGCCGGCAGATATGGTCACATCCTTGTCGAGAATCACGTTTTTAAGCGTAACACCTGAGCCCAGCTTGGCCTTTTGCATCACGATGGAATCTTTGATCATCACGCCAGGACCAACCTCCACCCCCCGGAAGAGGATGCTGTTCTCCACGGTGCCCTCAATGGTACAGCCCGTAGCGATCAGAGAGTTTGAGACTCGACACCCGTCGAGATAGCGAACAGGAGCCTCATGCTTGACTTTGGTGTTGATATGTCCATAACGGAAAAAGAGTTCCTGCCACACATCGGGTCGCAGAAGATCCATGCTGTGCTGGTAATAGCTGCGCAAAGAGTTGATGGCTCCCACATAGCCGGTATGTTCGTACCCGTAGATCCTTAGTTCTGACAGGCGAGGCATAATGGCTTCCGTAAAGAGGTCCCGTTTTTGCCTAGCACTGTAGTGATCCACCAAGTCAATGAGTAAACCCTTGCGCAGGATGAGCATGTTCAGGAAAACCTTCTGGCTGATACACTGCTGGGGGTTCAGGGCAATATCGACCACTCGGCCGTCATCACCCATTACCACGGCGGTGTAGGAAGGATTGTCCGCAAGATTATTGGTCTGGTTATAGATCACCGTGATATCGGCCTGCTTCTCCAAATGGTAAGCAAGGGCATCCCGGTAATCAATGTTGGTAATCACTCCGCATCCAGAAAAGACAGCATACTCCTGACGGCTCTTTTCCAGGTAGGCGCGGTTATGCCGGAGGTTACTGAGATTGCTGCTGATCCCCTCTCCGCTGTCGGTGCGTGAAGGGGCAGGCAAGAGAAACATACCATCCCTTTGCCGGTTTAAATCCCACTCCTTGCCATCTTTGATATGATCTAATAGGGGGCCAAAGCGATCGTTCAGCAGAATCCCCACATTACGAATCCTGGCATTAACCATGTTACTCAGGGTAAAGTCGATCAGGCGGTAACGGCCCCCAAAGGGAACGGCTCCCAGAGTTCGGTGGTCTGCCAGTCCCCCCAGGCCCTCGGTGGGTTCCGCCAAATCAATAATGCCCAATAGGTTTCTCATTTGTTTCCCCCCCTAAGAAATGCGCTCTTCCGGAAATTCCGGCCACGCCGCCACACTCAAAACCGTTCCTCTGACGATGCGCATGGAGCTTCGCACGGTCACATTATCCTCAATGACAGTGATTCCACTCTCGTTACTGATCTCTACCTGTTCTCCTGGCTTAGCTGGAACGCCAATTCTCGCCCCTGCCTCCACAATTGTGTTCTCCCCAATAATGGCTTTATGGACGACCGCTCCTTTCCCCACGTGCACTCCGGGCATGACCACCGAGTCCACCACTTCAGCCCCTTCCTCGATACGGGTTCCCGTAAAGATCACGGAATGGTGCACCTTCCCCAAGATCAAACAACCATCACCTAAGAGCGTACTTTGCAGATCGGCTCCAGGACCCACCAACTGGGGGGGCAAGGTCTGGTTTAGCGAGAAAATCTTCCACTTGGAGTCATTCAGGCGCAACTCGGGCTGCTTGGCAATAAGATCCATATTGGCTTCCCAAAGGGAGTCGATGGTACCCACATCCTTCCAATACTCCCGGAAGGCATAGGCATACATGGGTTCACCCCCTTGAAGCATGGCCGGGATGACGTTCTTGCCAAAGTCATTGCTGGAGTTTGGATCCGCTTCATCTGCTTCCAAGTAAAGCTGCAACTCTTTCCAGTTGAAGACATAGACACCCATGGAGGCCAAATTACTCTTAGCTATCTTCGGCTTTTCTTGAAACTCAATGATCCGCCCATCATCGTCTGTCTTCATCACCCCAAAACGGTGGGTTTCTTCCCATGGCACGGGAATGACGGCAATGGTAACAGCCGCTCCCTTACCCTTGTGATAGCTGATCATCTTGCTGTAATCCATCTTGTAGATGTGGTCACCGGAGAGAATCAAGACATACTCCGGGTCATGCTGGACAATGAAATCCATGTTCTGATAGACTGCATTGGCTGTCCCTTTGTACCACTCCGCGCCCTGATCTCTGACATAGGGGGGTAAGACGGAGACTCCGCCGGTGTTGCGGTCCAAATCCCAAGCGCTGCCAATTCCGATATAAGAATTGAGGGTAAGCGGTTGGTATTGGGTCAAGACACCCACCGACTCAATGCCCGAATTTGAGCAGTTGCTCAAAGTGAAGTCAATGATCCGATACTTCCCCCCAAAGGGCACCGCGGGTTTAGCCAGTTTCTTAGTGAGAATACCCAAGCGGCTCCCTTGGCCTCCTGCCAGGAGCATAGCTACAACTTCCTTCTTCTGCATTACTACCCCTCCCAACTCATTTTCGTTCCGTCTCCTCCACTCTGCGTAAGAAAATGGCGGCCAATGGCGGTAACCTGAGCTCGAAAGAATACTCCTGGTTATGCCAGGGTTCTTGCTCGGTTTCGATCTGGCCTTCGTTGGCCTGTCCGGATCCTCCCCATTTTAGGTCATCACTATTGAACACTTCCCCGTACATACCGGGTTCAGGAACACCAATCCGGTAGTGTTCCCTGACCACAGGTGTGAAGTTTATGACCACCACCAGAAAGTCTGCGGGATCTTTGCCTCTTCTTAAAAATGAGAGAACACTCTGCTCGCTATCATTGGCATCGATCCAGGAAAAGCCAGACCAGCTTTGGTCCAACTCCCACAGACTGGGATTTTCCCTGTAGAAGCGGTTCAATGCCTTATTGTATTCCCACATCTGGCGATGCATGGGGTATTCCAAAAGGTGCCAGTCAAGGTCTTCGTCATACTTCCACTCGATGAACTGACCAAATTCATATCCCATAAACAGAAGTTTCTTTCCAGGATGTCCCATCAGATAACCAAGAAATGCCCTCAGATTGGCGAACTTTTGCCAATAGTCTCCCGGCATTTTGTCCAAAAGCGAACGCTTGCCATGGACCACTTCATCATGGGATAAAGGGAGCACAAAGTTTTCGCTAAAGGCGTACATGAAGGAAAAAGTGACGAGGTTATGGTGGTATTTGCGGTGAATGGGATCTTCCTGCATGTAACGGAGCATGTCATTCATCCATCCCATGTTCCACTTATAGTTAAATCCCAGTCCTCCCAAGTAGGTGGGCATGGTAACCAAGGGCCAGGCCGTACTCTCCTCAGCCATCATTAGAGCTTGGGGAAAACGGGCAAAAACTTCTTTGTTCAGTTTACGCAGGAAGGCCACTCCCTCCAAGTTCTCCCGACCGCCCTTGGAGTTTGGATTCCATTCCCCCGGTTGGCGACCATAGTCCAAGTAGAGCATGGAAGCGACAGCATCCACTCGAAGGCCGTCAAGGTGGAAAACATCCAGCCAGAAAAGGGCGTTGGAGATCAGGAAACTTTGCACTTCCGTTTTTCCCAAATCGAAATTGCTGGTTCCCCACCCTTTGTTCTCCGCCCTTCGGGCTTCTTCGTACTCGTAGGTTGGCGTCCCGTCAAAAAGGCGCAACCCCGGGTCATCCTTGACGAAATGACCTGGCACCCAATCCAGAATAACACCTATGCCCCTTTGGTGACAGTGATCGATGAAGGCCATAAAATCCCGAGGATGCCCATGACGACTGGTAGGCGCATAATAGCCCATGGTTTGATATCCCCATGAACCATCAAAGGGATGCTCCATCACAGGTAGGAGTTCTATATGGGTGTATCCCATTTCCACCACATAATCCACGAGTTCTTCCGTGAGCTCCTGATAACTGTAGTACTGCTCAAAGCCATGCTGGCGCCAAGAACCGAGATGGACTTCATAGATCAACATTGGCTGGGAGTAATGATCTTCAGCATCTTTCCTGTTTTGCCAAGCCTGGTCATTCCATGTATAGCTCTGTAAATCGCACAGGCGAGAGGCGGTCTGGGGTTTTCTTTCCGCCCAAAAGGCGAAGGGATCGGCCTTTAGGCTCAGAGTTCCAGAGCTCGTCACAATCTCGTATTTGTAAATGTCCCCTTCTTTCAGTCCTGGAACAAACGTACACCAAATCCCCGAATGGGACATCCTTTCCAAGGGATTTCGGCGACCGTCCCAGGCATTGAAGTTCCCCACCACAGAGACGCGCTGGGCCTTTGGTGCCCAAACCGCAAACCGGGCCCCTTCCTGTCCATCCTGTTCAACCAAATGGCCCCCTAAGAAGGTATAACTGGCATAGTGGGTTCCCTGGTGGAATAAATACCGATCGTATTCGTTAGTTGGTGACGCCACCCACTTCTTCATGAACTGCCTCCCTGCTCCCCAAGATCAAGGGACTGATTCCCTCTACCCATACCTCCGGACCCTGCACGCAGCGGAGATCTCCAACGTCTTCGCCATCGGCTAAGACATTCCAAACCTCTCCTGGACGGGCTTCTGGAATCCGGACCTGGACAGGTGCTGGATTACTGTTAAACAGCACCACAATCCGTTCGATGCAGTCCCCACCCGCATGGGGACCGAGGACATAGCCCACCACATTTGCCTGGGGCACGGGAAAGAACCGCAAATAGCTCACGACGTCCCCGCCGCTGCGCAGGCGAAAGGCAGGTCTTGCCCTCCGGAGTTCAATCAGCTTCTTGGTGTAAACAAACAGCTCCAGCAATTCTCCCTTACGATCCCAGTCCAGCTGGTTGACATGATCCGGTGACTGATAGCTATTGGGGTCGCCCCCCTTGGTGCGGGCAAACTCCTGCCCTGCATGGATGAAGGGAATGCCCTGACTGGTTAGTAAAATCGCGTGAGCGAGCTTCATCATCTTCAGCCGTTCCTCCATCGCCCCGGGAGGCGTCGTACAGAGCAGCTTATCCCAGAGTGTGAGATTATCATGGGCTTCGGCATAGACCACGCTTTGTGCGGGCAAACCAGCCCAGGGCCCCCTAGAGTAGAGGATGGAGGAGTAGTCGATTTGGGGATGCTGAACCGCACCGACAATCCCAAATTTCAGGGTTTCCTCATTGCCTTGCCCTTGAATGAAGCCTCCCTCGCCGGTGCGGAACACATGACCTTTGATTCCGTCTCGAACGTCATTGCAGAACGAGGCCACACCGGGCATGTACACTGTGTTCTCCTTAAGTGCCCGTTCGCGCTCAGGAAGGGTGCTAGCTGCTGCTCCCCATCCCTCTCCATAGATCAGGATCTGAGGATGAACTAAGTCGAGAGCCCGGCGTACCGCCTGCATAGTCTGGATATGATGGAGGCCCATCAAGTCAAAGCGAAAACCAGCAAACTTGTACTCCTGAGCCCAATAGGTGACTGAATCTACAATAAACTTTCGAACCATAGACCTCTCGTCGGCCAACTCATTGCCGCAGCCGGATCCATTGGAAAAGCTGCCATCGCGGTGGTGGCGATAGTAGTAGCCAGGCACCAACTCGTTGAAGGACGACCCGACCGAATGGAAGCTGTGGTTATAGACCACGTCCATTATGCTGCCAATCCCAACAAGCCTAAGAGCTTGAATCATGGTTTTCAGCTCGCGAATACGCACCCTCCCATCCCTGGGATCACTGGAATAAGAGCCCTCTGGAACATTGAAATTCAGCGGATCGTAACCCCAGTTATAACTGGCCTTAGGGTTCTCTTCATCTACAGTGGCAAAGTCAAACACGGGCAGAAAGTGAACATGGGTAATACCTAGTTCTCTCAGGTGATCGAGCCCCGTAGAAATTCCTGCGGGAGATTTAGTTCCTGCTTCGACAAAACCGAGATACTGTCCTTTCCTCTGGATACCGGAGTTGGGTGCAGAAGAGAAGTCCCGCACATGCGCCTCGTAAATGACTGCATCGGTAGGGCTCGCCAACTCCAGCCGGGGAAGCTCTTCCCAACCTTGGGGATTTGTTTTCTGCAAATCGACAATCTGACCCCGGAGTCCATTGACACCAACAGCTCTAGCGTAAGGGTCTACCACTTCACAGGTTTCATCTCCATGGGTCACAAGGAAATTGTAATACTGCCCTTCTAGATCGCCTTTAATCGTACAGTACCAGACCCCTTTTTCACCTAACTGCAGAGGCGTGCACTTGCCCTGGACTTGATCGTGGCGGGGATAGACGACCACTTGCATCTGGGAAGCGGTGGGCGCCCACACCTTGAAGGTGGTCTCGTTTTGACTATAGGTAACGCCTAGATCGTTCCCGGAATAGTGGAACTCTCGGTGAAAGGCGTCGGTGGAGAAGACGCCGCCGAAAGTGACTCGAATTTGCCCATGGGTTACATGTCGCAGCAGATACTCCTTGTGCAAATCCAAGGGATCTTTGGTGCCAATTAGGAGCAGGCGCGGACTTGGACCCTGGGTATAGCAAGGCCTAACCTCTTCGATGGCCGCCGCTTTTTCACCGCTTTTGCCCTGAGAGACAAGGCTAAACCCCCAGTCTTGTCCCTGGCTCGGCTCTACGGGCAGGTAGGTTTCCACCCGAATCGTCTGGGCATCCTCCAAGGACGCCCGCAGCAAACGGGGCGTACGATCCACATCAGCTTCATTGTAATAAATCTGGGGATCGTCTTGCATCAGCCAAACATCCAAGGTGCCGTCGTCTGAAGCTTCATAGAGCGGTATGTAGCGATCCTGGCTCCCATCCCTAGCAAGCCAGCTCTCACCGAGCAAGCTCTTGCGGACAATAAAACCTAGCTGGCCGCCATCTGTCTGCTGCTTGAGTATGGTCCTTGCCACCTGGCCGAAGGAATCATTGCCCACAAACTGCAATCTGCGGCCCGACTCCTGACCACCCCAGATCCACACGTTCCACCCAGTGTAATTACCATCATGGCGATAGTAATGAAAGGTCACCCGCAGCTCTTCAAACACCCTAATATCCTTGCGGAGGTGCGCTGGAGGCGCCAAGTAAACGGTGGGATCCCCAGAAACTAACCAGACTTCCGCCACATCTCCCTTGAAGGTCTCAATATAGCGATCCTGATCAATATCTTTTTCCCAGGACGCACCGCGAATTACAAAGCCCACCCGATGCCCCTTGGCTACTTGACAAGTGGCAATTCGTCCGAAATAGTCTGCCTCGGCAAAATCGACCCAACGGCCGCCATAACCTTCCGGCCACAGCCAGACTCCCCAGCGCTCATAGTCTTGATCGTCACGATGATAATGGATGATGACTTTGCGCATGCGGACGCCTCCTTAAATAATAGTAGTTCCCCTTACACCACGGTATTCCTTCTTATCCCCGCTCTTTGCGCTAGTTTGTCCCTTTCTCCATGGCGACTTGCAGGAATTTGTCCCGGCTTGGTATAATAAACCTAGTTGCTTAAGAGAGGTTGGGATCATGTGTCGCGATTTGAGCTTATAGCTACCGCCACTTTCGGCCTGGAAGCATTGGTGGCCGATGAACTGCGAAAGTTGGGCTATAGTCATACCCAAGTAGAAAACGGAAAGGTGACCTTCAGCGGCGATGAACTCGCGATTTGCCGCAGTAACCTTTGGCTGCGAACCGCAGCTCGAGTGCGAGTCAAGGTAGGAGAGTTTAGGGCCACGACCTTTGAAGAACTTTTTGAAGGAACCAAGGCGCTCCCCTGGGCGGAATTTATTCCCGCCAATGCTCAATTTCCTGTTGAGGGACGTTCTGTGCAGTCCACCCTCTATAGTGTCTCCGATTGCCAATCCATCGTCAAAAAAGCCGTTGTGGAAAGCCTCAAGAAGCAGCATCGACTGGAGTGGTTTCCCGAAGACGGTCCCTTGATGAAAATCGAAATAGCCCTTTTAAGAGACGTAGCCACGCTAACCATCGACACCACAGGTCCGGGGCTTCATCAGAGGGGCTATCGGGCGCTCGCCACGGGTGCTCCCCTCAAGGAAACCCTAGCCGCAGCCCTGGTCATCTTGGCTCGCTGGTACCCTGACATTGCCTTCATCGACCCCTTCTGTGGATCCGGCACGATTCCTATTGAGGCAGCCCTGCTAGGGAGGAATATTGCGCCTGGCTTGAAACGCCGTTTTGCCGCGGAAAGCTGGCCTTGGATTCCCTCCTCCTTATGGGAGAAAACTCGCATTGAGGCCCACGATCTGGTCAAAAATGAGCAGCCCGACTACCTGATTGGTACCGATATTGATGAGGGCGCGTTGAGAATCGCTCGCCACAATGCCCAGGCGGCTGGCGTGGCCGATTCCATTCATTTCCAGCGTCTGGAGGTCAAGGACCTTACTACGAGCAAGAAGTATGGAAAGCTGATCACCAACCCGCCGTACGGGGAGCGATTTGGCGAGGAAGAGGAAATCACCCGGCTCTATCAAGAGCTGGCGGAGGTAAGAAAAAGCCTGGACACGTGGTCCTTTTATGTGTTGACTTCCTATCCCAAACTGGAGAAGGTTTTTGGAGGCAAGGCCACAAAACGGCGCAAATTGTACAATGGCAATATTGAAACCCAGTACTATCAGTATTTCGGCCCTCGACCACCGAGACGTAGAAGCTGAGCGACGAAAAGATCAAGACCACCTGCAGCAAAGCAAGTGGTCTTGTTGATGGAAAGTGTATTTTTTCCTATCGTCCCGCCTCAAACAAGCGGATCACCTGGGCCGTCTGTTCTTCCACGAGCGGGGCCCCTAAGATCATGGCCTGCTGAAGAGTCAGGGGCTCGTTGAGAATGGAGAAATAGGCGGATACCCCCTCGGCATGCAACGCCTTGGCACCAGGGAGCACACTGCCTGCAATCACAACAACGGGAACTCTCTGCTTACGAGCACGACGAGCGACACCCATGGGTACCTTGCCATAGGCAGATTGGGCATCAAATCTCCCCTCACCTGTTAACACCAGATGGGCTCCTTGGACCTTCTCGTCAAAACCGAGTACGTCGAGGACCAGTTCAATTCCGGGGATCAGATTGCCCTTCAACAGGGCCATCAGGGCCGCCCCCAAACCACCGGCGGCGCCAGCTCCCGGAACATCGGCCACAGACTGGTTGAGATCCCGCTGCAAAACTCGGTCATAGTTACGCAAAGCATGATCCAAAAAAGCTGCAGTCTCGGGCGTAGCCCCTTTCTGAGGACCATAAATCTGCGAGGCACCTTCAGGACCTGTCAGGGGATTGTTCACATCGCAAGCCACTTCGATCTTAACCTGATGTAGCCGCGGGTCCATGCCCGTTGCATCGATCCTGTCCAGACGGGCCAGCTCACCTCCGCCAGAACCTAAGGACGCCCCTTCTGCATCATAGAAGCGAAAACCTAGCGCCTGGGCCATCCCCATTCCTCCATCATTGGTACCGCTGCCCCCAATACCTATAATCAGGTGTTTACAGCCCAGGTCCAGAGCCTTTCGTATCAACTCTCCCGTACCAAAGGTGGTGGTTACCAAAGGATTGCGCTCCGATTCCGGAATCAAAGTTAGACCGGACGCCTGGGCCATCTCAATCACGGCCGTCTGCGCGCCGCCCATCAGCCCCATTGTGGCCTGCACCGGATGACCCAAGGGGCCTGTCACATCCACCTGTAGACGTTCCCCCCCGCTGGCCTCGATCAGCGAAGCAACTAAACCATCACCGCCGTCGGAAAGGGGCAGTAACACGAGGTCTGCTTGGGGCAGAACGCTCCCTACTCCCCTGGCCATGGCCTGGGCCACCTCCCCGGAAGAAAGGCTGCCTTTGAACGAATCGGGAGCTACAACAATCCGCCTGCGCATATCAATCTCTCCTTATCCCTGTCCTTGAATAAAGCGATCGATCTTGACCAAGGCTTGCTTAATGCTCTCAATGGAATAGGCATAGGAGACTCGAATGAACCCTTCGCCACTCTCCCCAAAGGCGGATCCTGGTACCACCGCGACCTTTTCCGCCTCCAGCAACTTGTTACAGAACGCATCAGATGTCATCCCCAAATCAGAAATCCTGGGGAAGCAATAGAAGGCACCTTTGGGTTCAAAGCAGGATAGTCCCATATCGCGAAAACCCTGGACAATAGTATGCCGGCGCTGGTCATACTGCTTCCTCATTTCCTCCACTTGAGGCAGGCCGTTGTCCAGGGCCTCAATGGCCGCCCATTGGCTCATGGTGGGGGCGCACATGATCACGTACTGGTGGATTTTTTTCATGGCCTCAACTAACGGAACAGGTCCGCAAGCATAGCCCAGACGCCATCCGGTCATGGAAAACGCCTTAGAAAATCCATTAATCAGCAGCGTCCGATCATGCATTCCAGGCAAGGAAGCCATGGAGGTATGCTCAATGCCGTAGACCAATTCTGCATAGATCTCATCGGCAATGACCAAAATGTCATGTTGCCGCAAGACATCGGCGATGGCTAGCAGGTCTGCTTTTTCCATGACAGCACCGGTTGGATTATTGGGATAGCAAAATACAATGGCCTTGGTTTTGGGCGTGATCAGTCCTCGAATGGAATCGGCTGTGAGACGAAAATCATCCTTTTCGTAAGTGGGAACCGGTATGGCCACACCGCCAGCCAAGATTGCGGAGGGAGCATAGGAAACATAGGTGGGTTCAGGCACCAAGACTTCGTCACCGGGGTTGACAACGGCCCGAAGCGCAAGATCCACTGCCTCGCTGGCCCCTACCGTGACAAGTATCTGATCAGTGGGATCGTATTCCACCTGAAAACGCTTCTCCAGATATCTGCTGATGGCCTGCCGCAATTCCAAGAGACCCACATTGGCGGTATACCTCGTCCCCTTTTCCAAGATGGAATTAACACCTGCTTCTCGAATAGGAGCTGGAGTGGGGAAATCAGGTTCTCCTACCCCCAGGGAGATGACCCCTTCCATGCTGGCCGCGATATCAAAGAACTTTCGAATGCCCGAAGGCTTAATACTCTTTACTTTTGTTGATAACATTTTATCAATCATTTTAACCATCCTCCTTCCTCTCCTAATACTATCTTCTTATTCTTCAACTTCATCCAAAATCCTACTCAAATTGTACTTTCCCTCTTGACTGAATTGTCCGAATATTGTATACTTAACTTGCTAGCAAAACAGAGGGCCCGAAAAAAGGAGACTAACCATGCAAAAAAAACTCGTATGTTCACTTCTTGTCCTGACGTTGCTTATGGGTATGGCCGGCACAAGCTTGGCCGCTGCTGCGTCCCCGCCGCTCCCCTTCGGTCAGGAGGTGATTCCCCTCACCGAGGACGAAATGGAAGAGGTCGACGGGGCCTGGGGCGCAACTTTAGTCAAGACGGCTGTAGGCGCAGCTGTGGCAGGAGCCAGTTACCTCCTAACCACTCCCCGGGACGATTGGAATTGGAGTGACGGACTCAAGCACACCGCAGCCGGGGCGCTTAGTGGTCTTGCAGGCAGCTTCTTCTAAGCAACCAGGACTTTGCTGCCCAGGGTAACCTGGGCAGCCACTTCAACGATATGAGGTGATCAAATGCCTTTTTCTCAAGCTCTCGTCCTGTGGGGTCTGGTATCAGTGGTGCTAGTTGCTCTGGGACTATGGCGGCGTAAAGCCCTTGACGCCAGCCTGATTGGGTTAGCGTTGGTCTCATCTACGATCCTAACTGGACTGGCCATGCTCTACCCCATCACGCAAACGGCAAGCTTCATGGGAATAGCAGTGGGTTGGATCCGTAACTTTCTGGTCTATACCATTCTCTTAGGCCTTCTGACCAAGACCCCCGTCAAAGAAGGTGCCAAAAACGGCATTCTCTTCGCCAGCATCCTGGTTCTGATTGAGCTTTTCGTGTAGGTCAAGATGAGGAGGTCTGACCCGCTCCGCCCCGCCACACAAAGAAGATGCCCAGCAGAGTCAGGAAACTGCCTAACACCTCCAAGAGCGAGGGTATTTCCCCCAAAGCCAATATGGCCAGAATGCTCGCTCCAACGGGCTCTCCCAAAACCACGATGGAAACCATGGTGGCGGGAAGATACCTGAGGGCCCAATTGAGGCTGTTGTGCCCCAAGACAGTGGGTACCAAGGCTAAAGCGCCAAAGATGAGCCAGGTTTTGCAGGTGTATCCTCGAAGAGGAAGACCACCAATCCACACATAGAGAGCCAAGACCACACTGGCCGTTCCATGGATGATGGCGGAATAAAGCGACAGGGACAAATCGCGGCGGAGACTACGTCCTACCGCTAAATAGCCCGCCATCATCACAGCTCCCCCTAAAGCTAGCATATTCCCAAAAAGTCTGGATGCCTCTGCCTGCGATTGGCTTAAGGTGACCAGGACACCGCCTAACAAAGCCACGAACAGACCAGTCCACATCAACCTGGTGGGTTTTTCCCCCAGGAAGAGCACGGAGATCAGAAAGACCCACAGAGGTTGGGTGGTGACCAGCACAACGGAACTGGCCACACTGGTGTACTCAAGGGAGGTCATCCAGAACAGAAAGTGCCCCGCCAGAAGCGTTCCAGCACCCAAGGCCAAAAGCAGCTGGCCACGGGAGAGAGCTGCCGACGGGCTCTGTTTGAGGGCCAGTGGCGTAAAGAACAATGTGGCAAAGAACATGCGGTAAAAGGCGATCACAGCAGGGGGTGCCCCCGCCAGTCGGATTAAGACGGCAGATGTGGAGATGGCTGCAACGCCGCCAACTAAGGCTGCAGTAATGGACTTCTTGGATACCACGGCTCGACTCTCCCTCAGTCAAGCCTTTCCAATAATTGCAGCCCAAAACCTATCTGAAACATTTCGGCCGCGGTTAGAATGCGACCCTCAGGGGGGCGTACATTGAGTTTTAGGGCGATGGCCTTTTGGCCTATCTTTTGTCTGTATTCAATGCGGTTCATAGGTACATCCACCTGTAGAATGCTGGAGAGTACTTCAGCACTGGCATGGTGCCCTACTGCAGACATATACCCGTGGGTTTGGATCAACTGCCTAGCCTCGGCGACGTCTATATCAGTAACTCGATACAAACCCGCAGTGGTACAAACAGGGCCGTTGAAAAGGACAACGGGCAGATCCGCTCCCTCCACGCGCAAGAACTCCTGCAACTCCCCAAAGACCTGGACCTGTCCTTCCATACCTTATCCCCCTCAGCTTTCTTTGGCGGTTGCGACCAAGCGGTTTTCACCATCATAAAGATACTGCCGCAATACAGCAGCCACTGTCTCCAACGCGACTTGATTGCGGCCTCCTTCGGGCACAATCAGATCGGCATGCTTCTTGGACGGTTCCACAAAAGCCTCGTGCATTGGCTTAACGGTCTTCAAGTACTGGCTGTGCACCGACTCTAAGGTGCGACCGCGCTCCAAAACGTCCCGGATCAGGCGGCGCAGTACCCGCACATCAGAATCGGTATCCACGAAGACCTTCAAGTCAAACATCTCCCGCAAGAGCGGATTGACCAAGACCAGAATCCCCTCCACAATTACAATCGACCGCGGTTCCACCGTAATCCTGTGGGGAGTGCGACAGTATGTCTCAAAATCATAGACGGGCACTTGAATCGAAGCGCCGCCCCTCAGACTGCGCAAATGTTCAATCAGGAGCTCATCTTCGAACGCATTGGGATGATCATAGTTGATCTGCAGACGCTCAGAGAAGCTCAGCTCCGTATTGGCCACATAATAGGAGTCTTGGGAAATAATAACGCAGTTGTCACCCATGGCACCTTGCAGGGCTTCTGCGAATGTGGTCTTGCCCGAACCGGTACCGCCTGCAATTCCTACAATTAACATATCAATCACCCACATCTTTACCTTCACTGCTGCAAAAAAGTCCGTTATCCCACTGCGGCAAGGAATCAGCCCATCCATAGAGAAAGATAAAAAGGAGAGGAGTGAATTCCATGAAAAAAGTTGCCCTTGTCATCGCTGAACGCGAGTTTCGTGATGAAGAGTACCAAGTACCACATAGGATTCTGAAAGAAGCCGGTTTTAGCGTCTTAACCGCCTCAACCTCCACCAGCACGGCCGTGGGAAAGTTGGGCCTCAAAGTAAGGCCCGACACACTGATTTCCGACCTAAAGCCTGATGAACTCGATGCCCTGGTCTTTATTGGCGGCGGGGGCTCAGAGCAATACTTCGACGATCCCCTAGCACATCGCCTCGCCTCAGCCATGGTGGAGCTGGATAGGGTCTTGGGCGCAATCTGCATCGCTCCCGTCATTTTGGCCAAGGCCAAGGTGCTCGAAGGGAAAAAAGCTACAGTTTTCCCTGACGGCGCCTCCATCCTCAAACAATATGGTGCCGATTACACAGAATCGGACGTGGAAATTGACGGCAAGATCATCACGGGTAACGGCCCAGACGCAGCTGACGCCTTTGGCCGCTCTCTAATCCGGCTACTCAGCTAAAAAGCCTGCTTGGCGCAGCGCGTCCCGGACGGCCTCCATTACCTCGCTTGTGGGGGCTTCAACCGTATGCAAATGATAGCCGTCCGTTAGTACCAAGAGGGGCTCCGCATGGAGTTCCTCCATTTTTTTGACAAACTGCCTCACCTCAGCCCGGGAGGAGACCTGTAAGTTGGCGGTCAACTCCCCATACAGAGGATGCTCCACCGTAACATCGAGAACGGTGGCCCCTAAATCCACAATCAGATTCAGCTCTTGGGCGATGGTCCCTTGATCACTGGCATGGCGCACAGCGATGGTACTGCGGTGGACGGCGTTCAGCTGCGGTCTGTAGAGGAGATAACCTTGGGGAGTGGCAATGATTTGCTCTCCGCGAGCTCGGAGGACTGCCACATCACCGACGATGATTTGCCGAGTAACCCCTAAAACGCCACTTAAGTGCGATCCAGTCAGGGGAGATGTAGCCTTCCGCAAAAGCTCCAAGAGCTCATTTCTGCGTTCTTCCTGTGTCATCTGGTTTTTCGCCCCCATCTGCTCTTGTCAGAGAGCTCTAAGTGGTGTATGATACAGGTGTATATACACCTGTTAGACCTATGAGGAGTGACATTATGCGCATGACCATGAAAGACTTACTCTACGGCGCTCTGCTCACCGCACTGGCTCTGTTAATTCCCCTGGCGTTTCAGGGGTGGCTCCAAGTTGCGATCCCGCCATTTTCCGCGACCCTAGCTAGCCATCTCCCCACAATGTTGGCCATGACCGTAAGCCCCTGGGTGGCCATCTTAGTGGGTCTAGGTTCTAGTTTCGGCTTTTTTATGACTTTGGGACCCATTGTGGCCATGCGTGCCTTAACCCACGCGGTGTTTGGAGGAGTAGGAGCCAAACTCTATCAAAAGGGATTTGCATTGTGGCAGATCCTCCTAATTACCCTGCCCATCCATGCTCTAAGCGAAGCCGCTGTGGTCATGCTCTTTGATTTCAGCCTCCATCAAGCCTTGCTCCTTGTGGGCCTTGGTACAGCCTTGCACCATACCGCGGACAGTATCATCACTCTCTCCGTTTATGGTTCCTTGCGCAAAGCCGGTGTCCCCTTAGGCCTCCGGGCGAAAGGCACCGTGCGCAACTTCTAAGGACTCAATGATGGCAATATTCTGTGGACACAGCGTCTCACACTGCCCGCAGGCCACGCAGCGTCCGGCGTCCTGACCGCGTTTTAGCAGCTGACCATACTGCCACCGGCCCCCGTCGAAGCTGTTGTAGATGTGAGCCTCATTGTACAGCTCGAAAATCCTCGGGATCGCTACGTCCTGGGGACAAGGCAGACAGTACTTGCAGTTTGTGCAGAGAACTTTCACTCGCTGCGCATAGATCTCCTTGGCCTTCCGAATGAGGTCAAGTTCTTTTTTCGTCAAGGAGTTGGGCGTCGCCCGAACCATGGTGCGAACATTTTCCTCCACTTCTTCCAGGCGACTCATACCGCTGAGGATCAGAGAGACTTCCGGGTGATTGGCCACCCAGCGAAAAGCCCATTCGGCCGGTGTGCGCTGGATGGGAGCATCGGCAAAAAGTTCTTCGAGTTCGGGGGGCAGATTGTTTACCAAACGTCCTCCTCGCAGAGGCTCCATAATGATCACGCCCAGCCCTTTGGAGGCGGCATACTTCAGTCCCGCTAAGCCCGCCTGATAACATTCATCCATGTAATTGAACTGAATCTGGCAAACATCCCAGGGATAGGCATCCACAATATCCCGAAAAACAGCTAGATCGTCATGGAACGAAAACCCCACATTGCCAATGAGGCCCTTGGAATGTGCGTTTTCCAAGAATTCCAGTGCTTCACACTGTACCGCCTTATGCCAGGAATCTCGGCCAAGAGCATGGAGTAGGTAATAATCCACTCGTTCAACGCCTAGACGTTTCAACTGCTCGTTAAAGAGGCGTTCACAGTCTTGCGGTGACTCCAGCAGCCAAACCGGCATCTTGGTGGCGATATGTACCTTTTCTCCATATCCATTTTGGATCACCTTGCCCACGAATTCTTCACTCTTACCACCGTGGTAGGTATAGGCGGTATCCAGGTAATTGACGCCGGAATCGATGGCATAGCGCACCATAGCCAGGGCCGTTTCCTCATCGATGGCGCCATCGGGCAAGGTGGGTAAACGCATACAGCCAAAACCCAACAAGCTGACCTCGTTCTTTGTGTTCCCCATCTGTCTCGTCTGCACTTGATCACCCCTCTAACATATTCTCACTCCCCGGTCTTTTTCCCTGCCTTCCTCAAAACAGGAATCCGTAATCAAACCCCGAAATACTTGACAAGCAAAGGAGCGATCGAGATGTCAAACCCCTATGTCATGGCTCTGGCCGGCTTCGTCGCCGGCATCCTCATAACCTACGCATGGATGATAAAACGCCAGACCAGCCTGGCGGCGAAGCTTAGTCTAGCGGAGGAAAGCAAAGTGCAGCAGGAGGAGTACCTCAGCAAGGTGGAAAGCCAGTTTCAGGCGGCCTTTCAGAATCTTGCCCAGGAGATCCTAGAGAGCAAGGCAGTATCGCTGACAAGCCACAATCAAGAACAGATACAAACGCTCTTAGAGCCCCTGCGGGAACGCATCCTGGAGTTCCAGGACCGGGTGGAAAAAACCCACAGAGAAAGCATGATCAAAATCGGTTCCTTAGAACAAGTGGGGTTAACAATGTCCGCGGAAGCCCAGCGCCTAACCACAGCCCTCAAAGGCGAGGTAAAGACCCAGGGAGACTGGGGCGAAATGATTCTAGAGAGCATTTTAGAGGCTTCGGGTTTGCGAGCAGGACATGAGTTTGTGCTGCAGGGAGAAGGCCTCGAACTGCGCAGTGAAAGCGGAACCAAAATCCGGCCTGACGTGGTTGTCAGACTTCCGGAAAAGCGCCACCTGATCATCGACTCCAAGGTCTCCCTGGTTGCCTACGAGCGGTATATAAAAGCGGAATGCCCTGAGGAACAACAAACACAAGCAAAGGAACTGGTTCGCTCAGTTAAGACCCATACCGATGGGCTCAGAAACCGCTTCTACCAAGGCCAGGGGAGCATCAATTCCCCCGATTTCGTGCTCCTCTTTATGCCCCTCGAATCAGCCTACTCCCTAGCCTTGCAGACCGATCAGGGCCTTTTCCAGTATGCCTGGGATCGCAAAGTGGTAATTACCACCCCCACCACCCTAATGGCTACGCTCTGGATCATCGCCAACATCTGGCAACAAGAACAGCAAAGGGCTAATGCTCTGGAAATCGCTCGCCAGGGAGGGGCACTCTACGATAAGTTTGTCGGATTTGTAAGCTCCTTAGAGGATCTGGGACGCCTTTTGGAGCGTTCCCAAAACGCATACGACCAGGCCCTCAACCAGTTGAAGACGGGGCGAGGGAACCTAATTTCCAGGGCGGAAAGCCTTCGTTCATTAGGCTTAACCACAAGTAAATCCCTGGATAGCAAGCTACGGGATGAAGCATGCCAAGAGGATGATTCCGCCTAGCTCAGTTCGTCTTTTCCCGCAAAATCAGGGCAGCTTTTGTTTCCTGGTGTTTCCTCACAGTAATCAAGGCGGGTGCCGATACATAATCACCTGGCTCGGGCTCTAGCCCGCCCCGCAAGTTTACCCAGGCCTCCGCTCTGTACTCGCCCGGAGGCAGAAACAGCATCTTCGAAGCCCCTTGTAGGGGCTTCTCCATTTCAATCACGGGCTCACCATCTTGGGATATCTGGAGTGTGAACGTTTGAATGTTCTTCACGGCCCATTCCGCATTCACCAAACCATGACCATGCTCGTGATCCCAGCCCACTGCCCCTAGATCCATGGCGGTCGTGGTTAGGATGGAGGGGATACTATGCGGATCAAATCCTTGCGACAAGACAAGTCCCGCCACCCCAGAGACCAAAGCCGTAGCAAAGGATGTACCTTCAGTAAAGCTTGGGGGCGCAACCAGATCGAGTTCGGGTCCATAACAAGAATATCCCGCCCGAGTGGGTAGGGAGGCTGTGGCCTGGATGGCCCCAACTGCCATTACACCGGGGAGGGCAGCAGGGTAATAGATGCTGTCTGGGCCGGCCCCTCTCCGATTATTCCCCGAAGCTGCAATGAGCAGAATGTCTGTTGCCCCAGTGACAAGCTCGACCCGTTTGCGCATGAGGGTTGATTCGGCCGATTGTCCCAAGGACAGATTGATAATCTGGCAAGGAGATGGGTTGTACAACGTATCATGCAAGCCTGCTGCGTACAAAATACCTTCACTTACCTGAAAATCAGTGCCTGAACCACTGCTCCTTAATACTTTTATGGGCTGAAGTGTCACATTGGGGATGACCTGACTGATGGTCTGGGCTATCCTGGTGCCATGCAGATTGGCATGATCATCATGGGTATTGGGATTGGGTTGATCTGTGCTGAAATTGTAGCCAGGTATTACCTGGACACCAGCGGGAAGTACAGCTGGCATCTGCTGGAGTCCCGTATCCACCACCGCAATGCGCAGATTCGGATCCCCCGTGGTCACTTGGTGGGCTGCGGGGATGCGGATGTAGTCTAAGTACCAGGGAAGCTCCGCTGCCTGTCCCCAGGCCTCTGCCACCACAATCCAATTGGGCTCTATGAATAAATGGTCATCGCTGTAGGTACTCCATTTCTCTAAGGACCGGTCACTGTAAGACTCCGGCTCCACTAGGACCGCTAACAATGATGGAATTTCGCCCTTGATCCTTAGGCCAAGGGCAGCCAGGAGCGGCCGCCTTTGCTCAAAGGACTCCCCGCTTCTAAAGTGGACCACTAGGTCCGCATAAGCCATCTCATCACGGGAATCCATGGCCAACCCGAGGGCAAACGACTCCAAAGGAGCAGGGGCAAAACTGTGTTCGAAGCTCCAGGTTACCTCCAGCAGTCCTGGTTGAACCCCTTCTCCTTTTTCCAGGCCGCTTGGCAGGACTCCCGTCTGCACATAGCGCAGAGCATAAATGTACGCATACGCCTTGTGATCCGGGTCAGAAAAGGCCCTTTCTCCAGACGCAATCTGCTTCACCCTTTGCCAGAGGACACCATTGCCGCGGCGTCTCCATACTTCCCAGTTACCGTCAGCATCGAAGTCACATTCCCATGTCAACTCCATCCCACCGGCCAGCGGCCAGGTATGAACCACGTTGTGCGGTCTGATTTCTGTGGTCTGGGCTTGGACTGGTATTAGCCCCAGAACGACAAATGCTTCCGCCCTCCCCGACACCCTCACCAGCTCACTGGCGGAGAACACCCTCCCCTCAGCATCCCTGGAAAAGGCTTGGACCCACCAAGAGCCAGACGCTAAGGAAAATGCACAGATCGTATCCGATCCAAGGTCGATCAGATATGTGCGGCTCTGATTCGTGATCATGACTTCCTGGGTTTCCCCAAGTGTTCCTTGCAGCTCTAGGGAGATCTGCACCGCACCCGAACGCGCCAAAAAGCAACCGGTCAACAACGAGGCGATGAGCAGTAAAACGATCAGGCGCTGTCTCTTCATGGATCTACCTTCCAGTTAATGGGTTTTTGGCCAGAGTTGCGCAAGAATATGTTTGCCTTGGAAAAGTGGCCACAGCCAAAAAAGCCACGGTGCGCCGACAAGGGACTGGGGTGCACGGTTTGCAGGACCAGATGCCTGGAGTCCGTGATCAACGCTCTCTTGCTTTGCGCATGCCGACCCCAGAGCAAAAAGACTAAGGGCGACTCCTTGCAATTGAGCTGCGTCAAAACGGCATCAGTAAACCGCTCCCAGCCGCGTCCCTGATGGGAGCCGGCCTGCCCCGCCCGGACGGTAAGTGTGGTGTTCAACAAGAGTACACCTTGGTCCGCCCAAGACTCCAGACAGCCATGCTCCGGAATATCTAGACCTAGATCCCGGTGTAGCTCCTTGAAAATATTCTGCAGAGAAGGTGGGCAGGGCGTTCCCTTGGGTACGGAAAACGCCAGGCCATGGGCTTGTCCCTGGCCATGGTAAGGGTCTTGGCCCAGCAGCACAACTTTTGTTTGGGCAAAGGGCGTGCGCTTCAAGGCGGTAAAAATCTGATACATATTTGGATACACGGTCTCCTGCCGATACTCACGAAGTAAAAAGCGCCGCAGGTTCTGGTAATAGTCTTGCTCAAACTGGGAGCTCAAACGAGCGTCCCAATCATTTCCCAAATACACCGCCAATTGTCATCACCTGCCTTGACTACAATCCACCAGTTGATCGAAGGCGCTCTGCACCGCTTCCTCGCCGTTACTGAGCACCGTTATGGTCCAAAGATCCTGCAGATCGGCACCAAAGATAACATGGGCTCCAGGGGCCTTCCCCTCTACAGTGTAGAACCCTGGAATCTTGGAGTGTTGATAGGACGCAAGAAGAGTCTGCATCACCTTGGGCGGCAAATAGTCCCCGCGGGCGAGAACACCCCATAGCCGCCTGAGGTCATGGGCTGTGGAGAACAGTTGGGGCTTGAGGCCCTCGGCCAAAATTGCGTAGACATTGTCCACCGTCTCCCCCGTTTTGATCCTGGTATATCCTGTGGCGGCCAAAGCCGGTCTCTGGTCCAGAAAATGGTAGGCAGACTGTCCCAGTTGCACAGGTCGCAATACTTCCTCGGTGACAATGTCCCAAGGCTCTTGGTCAGGGACAAGGCGTCGCAGCTCTTCTTCCCAGACTATGTCCGCATCCCACTTGACTGGTCTATCCTGGTCCAAACGGCCGCTGTCCATCAGGCGCGCCAGGGCCAGTTTGGCAAAGAAATCCCGGGCCGATCCCAGATTGAACAGAGTGAAGAAGGTATTGTCCACCTTGTAGCGACGATCCGCTAGACCATAGACGGCACGATATTCGATGCTTGCATCCCTCGTCACCTGCACAACGCCGGCAAAGGCATCATGCACATGACAGCTCCGATAGTAGCTGTCCCAGGTGCTAATTCCCTCCGCCCCCTTCAGATCAAAACTCTCATCCATTTTCGGAACGACAACGGGCACTTTCAGTTCCTCGTGGATGATTTTTGCAAAGCCATGGCAACTCTCTTTCTCGCCATGGGTTACAAAAACGCGGCCGATATGACGAAAACGCCGCAGCCAATTCAGAAGTGCCCTTTGATCGGCATGGGCTGAAAAACCAGAAATTGTCTCAATGGCTGCCTCCACCCGCACTTCTTCCCCATGGATACGAACCTTCTTGGCGCCATCTTGCAGGCGGCGTCCCAACGTGCCCTCAGCCTGGTAACCCACGAGCAGGACCGTGGCCGACTTGCGCCAGAGGTTATGTTTCAGATGATGTTTAATACGGCCCGCATCAGCCATCCCGCTTGCCGAGATTATCACCAAACCCCCGCTGACAGAATTGAGGCGCATGGATTCCTGCACGCTCTCGGTGTAGTGCACATGAGGCGATTCAAAGGGAGAACGCCCTGCTTGGATCATGGTGCGGGTTTCGTAGTCGAAGAAACCAGCGTGCTTTTGGAACACCTCTGTGGCCTTTGTGGCTAAAGGGCTGTCGATATAGACGTTCAAAGGAGGAATGAGTCCATCATCCTGGAGTACTCCCAGACTATACAGGAGATCCTGTGTGCGGCCGAGGGCAAAGGCTGGTATTAAGAGATTGCCGCCCCGCTGCATGGTGGCCTTAACCACCTCGGCGAGGTGCTCTAGCCGACCCTCCCTGTCTTCATGAATCCTTGTGCCATAGGTGGATTCAATAACAAGAACATCTGCTTCTGTTATAAAGGTAGGATCCTGCACAATGGGTTGGCCCATGTTGCCGAGATCTCCAGAGAACACCAGTTTACTCCGTTTTTCGTCCCCGACCCACAGCTCGATAGTGGCGGCCCCGAGGATATGCCCCGCATCCCGAAATCGCAAGCGAAAAGCGGGCAAAATCTCCACTTCTTCATCATAGACCATGCGTCTAAACTGCTTCATGGTCCGATCCGCATCATCCACTGTATAGATTGGTACCAGGGGCTCCTGACCGCGCCTCAGGCGCTTGCGATTCTTCCGCTCCACCTCTGTTTCCTGGATGTGACCGGAATCAGCTAACATGATGGAGCAAAGATCCGCAGTCACGGCCGTGGCGTAAATCGGACCTTTAAACCCCTGCTTGACCAGTTTGGGGAGCAAACCACTGTGATCAATATGGGCATGGGTCAGAATCACCGCGTCAATCCCACTGGGCTCAAAGGGGAAATCCCCATAGTTCCGCTGTTTAAGCTCCTGGGGTCCATGGAAGAGACCGCAATCCACCAAGACCTGCCTACCATGGGAAGTAACTAGGTAGCAGGCGCCGCTGGTCGTCTCCGCTGCACCCAAGAATTGAATCTTCATGGAACTGCCTCCTCTTCCCGTCACAACCCTTCGGGTAAGAAATCGTAGATTGTGGAATGTTCGTAACGTTCGCCGGCCCGCAAAATGGGGCTGGGGAAATGGGAAAAACGCATGCTGTTGGGGTAGTATTGCGTCTCCAAACACAGTCCGGACCTGCGGGGATGCAAAGCGGTCTTCAGAAAATTCCCGCTGTAAAATTGGATTCCAGGTTTGGTGGTCCATACCTCTAGGGCGCGTCCTGAAGGCCCATGCTCCACGCGGGCGGCCTTCTCTAGACCCTTGCCGCTGCGGCGGATAATCCAGTTATGATCATACCCCTGGCCAAACCGAACTTGATCATGCTCGTTGTCGATGCGAGCTCCAATCGGAGTCAAAGTCCGGAAATCCAAGGGGGTTCCCTCCACTTTATAGATCTCTCCCGTGGGTAAACACTCTGCATTGATGGGAGTAAAAAAGTCCGAGTATAATTGCAGCTCATGCTGGAGAATCAGCCCTTCACCCTGCCCGGCTAAGTTGAAGTAAGCATGATTGGTCAGGTTAACCACGGTATCTCGATCGCTTGTAGCCACGTAATCGATGCGCAAAGCACCAGCGGAACTCGGCGAATACGTCACCTCTACCTCAAGATTGCCAGGATAGCCTTCTTCCCCATCGGGACTAAAATAGCGGAGTTGCAGAGCTTCGCCATGCTCTCCTTGAACAACCCGGGGTTCCCAAACCACCTTACCAAAGCCCCCGGGCCCACCGTGAAGATGATTGCGTCCGTCGTTGGCCGCCAAATCATAGCGGATCCCATTGAGTTTGAATTGCGCCCCTTCAATGCGATTGGCATGCCGCCCCACCAATACACCGAGGGAACTCGTACAATCTACATAGCCTTGCAGACTGTCATATCCCAGGACCACATCACGCAAGACACCATCCTTGTCGGGAACATACAAACCCACCAAGGCCCCGCCAAAGTTGGTGATTTCAGCTCGGCAGCCCCGGCCTAACTCCATCGTGAACAGCTCAATTGAGCGCCCCCCATAGGTACCCCAACTTTTTCGTTCCATTCGACTCCCTCCAACTCTCATATTTTTCTAAGTTTTGATCTTGTGAAAGGTTTTTTGCGATCACTAGGAGAATGTATTTATTCCAGTCAGTTCGCAAAAGATCCAGGGAATTCCTGCCTCAATGCCGAAGGTTGGGTTGAAAAGGAGGACGCGCTGTGCTTAGAATCCCCATGGAGATGAAAACCAAGAAGTATTGGAAACAGACGTTCGAGGCTTATATGTACCTTCTTCCGGCCTTCATCATCCTGGGTATGTTCAGCTTCTACCCGGTAGTCAAATCCATTTATATGAGTTTCTTTGACTGGAGCCTACTTAGGGAGAGGCAGTACTTTGTGGGACTAGAAAACTACGAGAGAATCCTGGGCGATTCTGTCTTCCGCACAGCCATTTCCAACACGTTGCGCTATGTGATCGCCTATGTGCCTCTGTCCATTTCCCTCGGCCTGATTGTTGCCGTCCTGCTAAATTCGAAGATCCGCTTCCGCGGCCCCTTGCGGGTAGCCTATTTCCTGCCTTGGGTCACCTCCTCGGTGGCCATCTCCATGGTATGGCGTTGGATTTATAACCAGCATTACGGATTGTTGAATATGATGCTAGCCGGACTGTCCAGTGTGGTCAACACTGTGGTGGAGTTTGTCACCTTAGGACATGTCTCCGGCCTGTGGCAGTTCAGCAACCCCAACTGGCTCATGGAACCCAGGTGGACAATCATCAATATCGTCATCATCAGTGTCTGGCAAAGCATGGGCTATAACATGATCATTTTCTTGGCTGGTTTGCAGAATATACCCCATGAACTCTATGAGGCGGCCCAAGTGGATGGTGCCAGCCCCTGGCAGAGCTTCTGGAAGATCACCTTGCCCTTGATCTCCCCCACCACCTTTTTTATCTCTATCATCTCCATCATTGGCGCCTTCAAGCTGTTTACCGAAATCTATGTACTCTACACAGGGCGCCCAGGCCCGGTCAATAGCGGCATGACCATCGTCTACTACGTCTACCGCAATGCCTTTGAGCGCTATCGCATGGGCTACGCATCTGCTGCAGCCTATATTCTCTTTGCCATCATCTTCATTTTCACTCTTGTTCAAATGCGAGCGTCGCGACGCAGAATTCATTATGGTTCGTAAGGAGGGCCGCCAGATGTTAGCAGAACAGCAGATGTGGCAATATCGCGTGGCAAAACACCTAAGGCGCGGAGTGCTCTATACCGTACTTTTGGCCGGAGCAGTAATCATGATGCTCCCCTTCATCTGGATGATCACCAGCTCCATCAAGGCGCCCCATGAAATGACCTTGCGGACCATTCAATGGCTTCCTGCCGTTCCTCAGTGGCAAAACTACAAAATCGCCTGGGAAGCAGCACCCTTTGAAATCTATTTCCAGAATAGCTTTTTGATCGCCATTACGGTCATGTTCATCGAAGTGATCTTCAGTTCTCTCGCCGCCTATGCCTTTGCTAAGCTCAACTTCTTCGGCAAGAACTTCCTGTTTCTCCTGTTTTTGGGAACGATGATGATCCCCGGTGAAGTGATGCTTATTCCCAACTATATCACCATGGTTAACTTCGGTTGGGTGGATACCTATTGGGCCTTGATTGTCCCCTGGACGGTAAGTGTGTTCAGCATTTTCCTGCTACGTCAGTTTTTCTTAAGTATCCCCCACGAACTCTTCGAGGCGGCCATACTCGATGGCTGCAGCAAACTCAAGTACCTAATCACAGTTATGCTGCCGCTGTCCAAACCGGCTTTGGTCACGGTGATGCTCTTTAAGTTCATTGGCAGCTGGAACTCCTTTTTGTGGGTTCTGATTATGACCAATACACCAGCGATGCGCACCATCCCCGTGGGGCTAACCTATTTTGTGAGCGACGTGGGTTCCTATTACAACTATCTGATGGCGGCATCCACTTTTGCCATGGCACCGATCCTCATTCTCTTTCTGCTGCTCCAAAAGCAGTTTATTCAAGGTATTGCCCGTACAGGCTTGAAAGGATAACAGGGAGGTGGGTACGGACAGAAACGGTTTTGTTCCAGGCTAGAAAGATCAATATTAAGAGGAGAGTGTTAACATGCGTTCGAAGAAGCTATGGTTCCTAACCCTGGTATTGTGTCTTGTTTTCAGCGGCAGTGTTCTGGCCCAAACCCAGATCACCTTTTGGCATGCCATGAGCGGCGAACTCGGAAACGCCATCGACTATCTGACGGCAGAGTTCAACGCCCAGAACCCCGACATTGTAGTAGAATCCATTTACCAAGGGCGTTACAGCGACCTCAACACCAAACTTGTGGCGTCCCTTTCAGCCCGGACAACCCCAACCATTGCCCAGGTCTATGAGAACTGGACCGACGCATTTTTCCGCAATGGAGTCATTGCCCCCTTGGCTGAATATATGGATCTATCCGACGAAGAGTTCAACGACTACATCGAAGTCTTCCGGGGCATGAACACCTGGGATGGCAAACTGTACACCATCCCCTATAACAAGAGCAACTGGGTGCTGTTTTACAATGCCGACATGATTCCAACCCCGCCGGCTACCGTCGAGGAGTTCCTCCAGATTTCGAAGGAGATCACGGCCCAAACCAATGGCGAAACCAGAGGTTTCGGTATGCGCCCGACCTTAGAGCTGTTCCACGCCTTCCTGTATGTAAATGGCGGCGATTTCTTGGATGACGAGCTCAACGTGACCTTCAACAGCCCTGAGGGGATCGAGGCACTGGAGCTGATGATTGGCATGCTGGATGACGGTTCGGCCTTGCTCATTGATGGCTACGAGAATGAGGCCTTCGGTGACAACATGATTGCCATGTACATCGGCTCATCTGCTGGTATGCCCCATGTGGAGAACTCGGTGGGAGACAAGTTCCAATTCAGTACCGCTCCCATACCTGCAGGTGTTCGGCCTGGTGCTCCTTTCATGGGAACCAACATCGCCCTCTTTAACGCGGCCACGGAAGAAGAGCGATTGGCAGCCGGCCGCTTCGTCAAATTCATCACCAACACGGAGAACACGGTGTATTTTGCCATCAAGACCGGCTATCTGCCTGTAACCTACTCTGGCTTGAACTCCGCTGAGTATCAGCAGTTCCTAGCGGATAATCCCCACAAAGCCGCAGTGGCGAATCTGGATGCCTTTGGATATGGGTACTGGCAACCGACCATTGCCGCTTGGGAGGAAGCCCGCGGTGTTATCGGGCAAGCGGTGGAAAGAGTCTTCTTGGGTGAACCCATTGAATCAACTCTGGCAGAAGCGCAAATGCTAGTAGAAGAAGCCATCGAGGACATGCTGTCCCAGCGCTATTAGTATGGAGCTTTAGCGACAGAGAAGAGGCACGGGAGTGACTCCCGTGCCTTTTTCTAGCCTGTGAGACGAAAGGAAACCCCCATGAACAAGAAAAAAGCGGTCTTTTTAGACCGGGATGGAGTATTGAACAAGTCCTTTGGCTTTCGGCCTCCCAATAACGCCAGTGAACTCCAGATCCTCCCAGGCGCGCCCCAGGCCGTGGCCAAGCTCAGCCAGGCCGGGTTTTTGGTGTTTGTCGTGACAAACCAAGGAGGCGTAGGCCTTGGTTATATGACCAGCGAGAATCTGGCGAGCATCCACGAAAAGCTCACGCAGGAGGTGGAAAAGGCAGGAGGAACCTTCACAGAGATCATGGCCTGCATCCATAAACCGCGAGCGGGCTGCGCCTGCCGTAAACCCAAACCAGGGATGCTGCTCGACTTAGCCCACAAGTATAATGTCGACCTACGAAAAAGTTTCATGATCGGAGATCGCGATATGGATATCCAGGCCGGCCAGGCCGCCGGCACGACCACTATCCTGATCAAATCCAACGAAAAGACCGAGCAAACGGCCGATTACACTTGCCCAAATTTGCTTGCTGCCAGTGAACTCATTTTAGGCCTCTCCTAGGCGTCCCCGCTCAAAGATGGCATAAAGGGCCAGAAGATATGACGTAATGCCGAAACCGCTCACCTGACCCACGCAGACAGGGGCAAGTACCGATCGGGATCGAAACTCCTCCCTAGCCTGGATGTTGCTGAGATGTACTTCAATAGTGGGAATATCAGCTGCTTGGAGAGCATCCCTCAGGGCGTAGCTGTAATGGGTAAAAGCAGCGGGGTTGAAGACAAGCCACTGGTATACTCCCCGGGCCTGATGGATGCGGTCGATAAGCATACCTTCCTGGTTGGACTGGAAAAAGTGAACATCCAAACCAAGCTGGGACCCCAGAAGTTCAATCTCTTCGTTGATTTGATCCAAGGTCTTCGTGCCATAAAGTTCGGGTTGGCGCTGCCCTAGCAGGTTCAGGTTCGGACCATGAAGTACCAATACTTTCATTCGTTCTGCTCCTCCTCCAAAAAACGTACCAAACGATGTAAGGTCCCGACCAAGGCTCGATATCTAGCGGGTTTCAAGGACTGGGGCCCATCGGACAAGGCTTGTTCTGGATGGCTGTGCACCTCGATCATGAGTCCGTCGGCTCCGGCCACAAGGGCCGCTTTCGCCAATGGTTCGATCAAATTCCAGTCACCAGAACCATGACTGGGATCAACCACAACAGGCAGATGGGTCAACTGTTTTAGGATGGGTATGGCGCTAATGTCCAGGGTATTCCTGGTGAAGGTATTCGAGAACGTGCGAATTCCCCGCTCACACAGGACCACCTGGGAATTTCCTGCGGCCATGATGTATTCGGCCGACAGGAGAAACTCCTCAATGGTGGCGGCTACACCGCGCTTGAGGAGAACAGGTTTCTTTTGACTCCCCACTTTCTTCAGCAGGGCAAAATTCTGCATGTTGCGGGCCCCGATCTGCAGCATATCCACTGCGCCGGCCACTGTATCCACTTCTACTTCTGACATCACTTCGGTCACCACAGGGAGTCCCACTTCATCGCCAGCTTCTCTAAGAAAACGTAAGCCTGCCTCTCCCAAACCCTGAAAACTGTAGGGAGATGTCCGCGGTTTATAGGCTCCGCCCCGTAGAATATGGGCTGAACCCTTAATCTGCCTCGCTATCTCGGCGATCTGATCGCGATCCTCCACCGAGCACGGACCGGCTATATATACCTTAGACTCACCGCCTATGGCAACGTCTCCAACATAGACGATTGTATCCTCAAATTGGTAACTTCTACTCGCCAAACGCAGCGACTCCACAGTGTATGCCCCCTCATCTATGTCCATTCTATCGATGGCCTCAGGCTCTGTCAATTCACCGTATACCCACAAAAAAACCGACTTTCCCTTCGATGGAGAAAGTCGGCCTTATTCCTAATGCTACGCATCGCCTGAAGTGAGGGATTGGACGAGAGCAGCCAGGGTGCTGGCGGCATCTCCTGCCACAAAGGTGCAATTGGGGGCATCATACAAAGTGTTCTCTACGCCAGCATACCCCGGTGAACGATCCAGATTGTACACGAGGACATGGCGTGCCTGCTCCACACGTAAAATGGGCATCCCATAGATAGGCGTGTCGATATGCGTATTGGCAGCAGGGTTTATTACATCGTTGGCGCCCACAACAATGGCCACATCCACCTTCTCGAACTGATCATTGATCTGATCCATCTCCAACATCAACTCATAGGGTACATCCACTTCGGCTAAGAGCACATTCATGTGTCCAGGCATGCGGCCAGCCACGGGGTGAACGGCAATCTCCACCCGCACACCTCTCTTTTGCAGGAGCTCCAAGAGCAGTTTCACTTGTCCTTGAGCCTGGGCTAAGGCCATGCCATAGCCGGGCACGATCACAACCCGCTTCGCCGCAGCCAGAAGCTCTGCTGGGTTTGCCTTGTGGACAGACTCCTCAACTGCCTGTTCCGAATCGCCCCAAGAGCCAGCAGCTGAAGGCGTTTCTCCCTTCACTGCTGCGATAATTTTCGCCAGACTCTCCTTGGCATCTCCCAAGAGCATTTCCACCTTGTCCATGCCATAGAGGCTGTTATCGACTCCGGCGTAGCCCGGCTTCGTGTCATAGTTGCAGATCAGCACATGGGCGGCCCAATCTGCTCGAATAATGGGCATCCCGTAAATGGGAGTGCCCTCGAGCTCGATGGCTGCCGGATTGACAACATCATTGGCTCCTACAATAATAGCCAAATCGGTAGTCTGCAAAAACTCATTGATCGCATCGAGTTCATAGAGCAAATCATAGGGTACATCCACTTCAGCTAGGAGCACATTCATGTGGCCGGGCATGCGTCCTGCCACGGGATGGATACCGTAACGCACCTCTTTGCCCTGGCTCTGCAGGAGCTCTCCAAGCTGCTTGACCTGACCTTGGGCTTGAGCTAAGGCCATTCCATAGCCAGGAATGATCACAACCTTTTTGGCCGAGTTTACCTTGGCTCTCATATCATCTTGAGCATGTGCCCCACTTGGTTTCGAATCCTTCTCGCCCTTTAGCGCTTGGAGTACTTCGCCCAAGCTTTCCTTAGCGTCGCCCAGGAGAAGCTCCACTCGGTCCATTTCGTACAGACTGTTATCCACGCCGGCATAGCCTGGTTTGGTATCATAGTTGCAGACCAGGATCCTCCTGGCGTAGTCGGCACGAATGATGGGCATTCCATAGATCGGAGTGCCCTCCAGTTCCATGGCTGCAGGATTGACCACATCGTTTGCCCCCACGATAATGGCTACATCTGTATCTTCCAGAAAGGCATTGATGTCATCGAGTTCGTAGAGCAAATCATAGGGTACATCCACCTCAGCCAGGAGCACATTCATGTGTCCGGGCATGCGTCCTGCCACGGGATGAATACCGTAGCGAATTTCTTTACCCTGACTCTGCAGCAAATCTCCCAACTGTCTCACCTGCAGCTGGGCCTGGGCTAAAGCCATTCCGTATCCAGGAATGATCACAACTCGCTGCGCAGAGCGCAAAGCATCTCCCCAAGCCGGTACTGCCTCAGCCTTGTCCTGAGCAACTTCAGCCTCTGCAGGAGAAGTCTTGGTCTCACCTTCATGGTTTAGGCCCACCTTGGGCGTGACAGTGGTTTTGCCAAGGAGAATATGCAGCAGACTCGTATTCATGGCTCTGCACATAATCTGGGTCAGGATCAAGCCCGACGACCCAACGATGGAACCCACCACAATCAGAAGGGCACCATTGGGCAGGGCAAAACCTGCAATAGCACCGGCCACCCCCGAAAAGGAGTTCAGGAGCGAAATCGTAATAGGCATATCCGCTCCCCCCACTCGAATGGTAAAGACGTATCCCCAGTAGAGAGAAAGAACGGTGAGGATAACCGCATGAACCAGAGGAGAGCCTACACCAAATGTGAGTCCCAAGGCCGACAGTGCCATGATGCTTAGGGTGGAATACAGTTGGAGGTTGTGGAATGCCAAATGCATCGGGCGCTGGTTCATCCTGCCATGAAGCTTCGCCGCGGCCACCAGGCTGCCGCTTAAGGTCACTCCACCCACGATAACGGCCAACCCCGAGGTAAACCAGGTAAAGGGAGTGAGACCCCCGATGAAGATGGTCATGAGGGCAACCAAAGCCGAAGCACCTCCACCAAAGCCGTTCAGCAAAGCCACCATCTGCGGCATTTGAATCATAAGCACTTTGGCCGCTAACCAGACACCCAGAGCGGAACCTACAATTATTCCCGCCAATATTACGGGCATGGTCACAATCTGCGCCTCGATCAGGGTCACGATAATGGCGCCAGCCATAGACCCGGCACCAACCAAGTTGCCTCCCACTGCCGTTTCAGGCGAGTTCATAAGACGGATTCCGTAGATGAATCCAGCAATAAACAGCAACTGCAGAACCCATGATAAGGTCGACATCTACGATTTCCTCCTCCGCCCGCTTTTGAACATCCTCAACATGCGGTCCGTCACCAAAAACCCTCCCACAACGTTGATCATGGCCAGAACAATGGCGACAAAACCCACCAGTTGGCTGCCTGTGGCCAGCGCAAGGCCTGTAGTGGTCAACGCTCCGATAATGGTAATACCGGAAAGCGCGTTCATACCCGACATCAGTGGGGTATGAATCAAACTAGGTACATCACTGATTAATTTGTACCCCAGTAGCGCTGCCCCCACAAAGACCAGGACTAAGACAAACTCTCTCATTAAATTTCTCCCCTCAAACGCATGGACTCCAATGCGCCCTCATGCACAACATGACCATCCCTTGTCACTAGTGTTTCCTTGACGATAACGTCCTCTAGATTCAAGGTAATCTTCCCGGCCTCAACAATATTATCCACGAAATGCAGAACGTTCTTGGAGAACATGTCAGTCGAACTTGTTGGCATGGTACCAGGGATATTCTTGGTTCCGTCGACGATCACACCATAGTGTTCCTGAACAACACCGCCTTCACTCAAGGCACAGTTTCCTCCCTGATCAATCGAGATGTCCACGATCACGGATCCTGGTTTCATAGATTTGACCATTTCCTCCGTGATCAAGATCGGGGCTTCTTTCCCAGGTACTAAGGCCGAGGTAATCAGGATGTCGGATAGGGCCACAGTAGCCTTGAGGGCCTCTCGTTCTTTCTCCAGCCATTCAGGGGTAAGGTGTTTGGCGTAACCCCCTTCACCAATGGCCAGGTCTTGGGGGATACCTAAATCCACGATGCGAGCTCCGAGACTCTGGGCCTGTTCACGTGCATCAGGGCGAATATCTGCGGCATAGACCACCGCGCCCATTCTCTTGGCTGTGGCAATCGCCTGCAATCCCGCTACCCCAGCTCCGATCACTAAGACCTGACCGGGCTGGATCATTCCCACAGCGGTACCCATCAAGGGCAAAAACTTGGGGATCCTATTGGCCGCCATCAGAAGACCTTTATAGCCGGCTACCGTACTCATGGAGGTCAGGGCATCCATGCTTTGAGCACGAGAAATCCTTGGAATGGAATCAAGGGTCAAAGAGACAACGCCCCTCTTAGCCAAATCTTGCACCATTTTATGGTTTCCTGGAGATGCAGGATGCAAGAAAGTAATCAGCACCTGTCCCGAGCGCAGCAAATCGGTCTCATGCAGATTGAGTCCTTCATGGAACTGCGGCTCCTTTACCTTCAAGATCAAATCTGCAGCAGCATAGACCTCTTTGACCTCGCATAGTGTGGCGCCTGCTTGTTGGTAAGCCTCATCGCTGAAAAACGCGCCTAGGCCAGCCCCAGCTTCCACCAAGACTCTGGCTCCACGTTTCACGAACTGACTCACAGTTTCAGGTGTTGCCGATACCCGCCGTTCGCCAGCGAGGATCTCTTTCGGCACCCCGATCGTCAAACCAGCATATTTCATTAGCCATCCTCCATCCTTGATGATATATCAACATTATTCGAAGTGGATTACGAAATCCCTTTCGTGTTTCTTGTGAAATTAACACTTATTCAACAAGAAAAGACACAAAAAAATAGCCAGGGATGTTAATCCACAAAAACACCCCTGGGTTTTTTCGCCTTTCGTTCAACACTAGACCAAGTGCTGGATCAATTCATCAGTTTGGCCGGGAAAATAATCAAGTAACGGAATCTCCAAAAGCGTGTAGGCACCGGGTTCTTGCTTAAGACTGGCCCTCGCCGCGGCCACCATCACCTGCGCTGTGAGCGCTGGATTGTTGATGCGCATTTCCCACTTGAATCGTTGATTTGCTGTCCGGCCCGATGTACCTGTGCGCTCCAACAAGACTCCATGACCCACATCCTGAATAGCTTCAATAGATCCAACCTGAAAAACATGGGTTTCATCGTTTTGGAAATAGGGATCGGCCTGAATAGCTTGCTTGATGGCGGCAAAGTCCGCTTGAGGTTTGAGTTTCACGTACACCAAGCGGCGATGGACACCGGACCCCACGGGAATTGTCATCGACAGAGCATCTTCCACTCCCTGCAAGGCCTTCACAACCACCGTATGCCCCATACTCATCCCTGGTCCGAAATTCGTGAAGCTAAGGCCCCGGGGAGCCATGATCTCCATCAGGGCCCGAACCACGGAATCGGTTCCTGGATCCCATCCGGCTGCGATCACGCCGACGGTGCCATGCTGCTTGGTCTGTTCGCTCAATTGCCTGCGGTATTCGACCAAGGAATCACCATGAATATCATAACTGTCCACGGTATTGATTCCTGCAGCGGCCATGGCACTGGCCATCGCCGGTACACTGCGCGTAGGGACGCAGAGAAGTGCAACATCAACTTGTTCTAAATCCGAAATCTTGCTCACCACAGCAATGCCCGCGAGTTCAGACAGCCGCTGATCGTCACGGACTTGGCGGCGAACCACCCCGGCCAGCTCCAGATCGGAAGCTGCCAGAATGGCCTGTACTGCGTATTTCCCAATATTCCCATAGCCTACAACCGCTACCTTGATCATCAGCATTCCCCCGTTCAAACTCAGTTAAAATTGTTTTTCAACCAGCCGAGTACCCTCTGGAGATACTCTGAATCGTTTTCCGGATAGAGAAAATCCTTGGTGACCAGGTGCTCGTCTCCTTCCCGAAACCAGGTTTCCACCTTGGCCCCTGGACCTAGGCTGAGCGTAATGCGTTCCAAATTCAAAACGGAGACCAGGGGATCGTCTGTAGAGTGCATGAGCAGAGCTGGTCTTCCAGCTAAATTCGCCGCCTGCTGCTGGGGATACAATCCGCGGTTTTTCCAGCCAAACTTGACCAAGGTATACAACTGCACGAAGGGCTTTTCCAGCATGGCCACCAGCAGAGGGGTCCCGCTGAAGTAAAGATTATCCCTGAACAAATCGGGCCAGGAGGAGAAGGCCCCAATACTGATCACACCGTCAAGCTCGGAGTACAAACCGGCGCCATTGATGGCAACTACACCCCCAAGGTCGGCCCCGAAGGCCACCAGGGGAACATCACCAAGATTTTCCTGAATATATTGTATACCCGCCAGTAGATCATAATGCTCCATGTAGCCTAAATATACTTGTTCTCCTGCGCTTGCGCCATGGCTGCGCATCTCAATTAACAGCGAGGCAAAACCGTGTTCCGCCAAGGCTCGGGCATGTCCCCAAAAGGCGCTGACAGGTGGGTGCTCGAGACCGCCCAGGAAGATCACGACCGCCTTGGGTTCTTGCACTTCCAGCTCCCAAGCGGCCAGTTCATATCCATCATCGGTCAGCAGAGATAATGGCTTAACCTCAAGCCCCCACTCTCGGGGATGATACACAACTTCGAAATCCACGTGTCTGTTAATGACGGTCCCTGTAACCAAGTGCGGTAAGGCCGCCAAGATAACGAGGGATCCCGTCAGCACAAAGAAAGCGGCTAACAGGATCAAGAGCTTGACTCCCCTCCCCATCTTAGGCACCCTCTTTGAGCTGACCGTCAAGGATATCCTGGATAATCCTCTCCATCTCCGACGTTTTCGCCTCCACATCAGCAACCAACTTCAGCTGGGCTCTGGCCCGATCCAAATTGTGCCGAGGATGCTCGACACGGAAGTAACGATCCCCATCGAGATAGTCCGTTAGAAAACGCATACCGATCTCCAAGGTGATCAGTTTGACCGCAAAGACCAAGTGACCAATTTCCGCAGAATGGAGGAACTCCTTGACCATACTTAGATACCCCGAGGAAAACGCGGCGAAGAGTTTTAGGTCAAGGGCCACCCGTTCCAAATCCGTTTCGTCTTCCCTGGCGGTACTGGCGCCAAAGCGAATGGAATCGCCAAAGTCGTAGAGGGCTGAACCTGGCATTACGGTATCCAAATCTAAGACACAGATGCCTTCGCCCGTTACTTGATCGAACATAACATTATTCAGCTTGGTGTCATTGTGGGTTACACGCAGAGGAATCTCTCCGCTCTGGAGCAAATCCACGATAACGCCGGTTTCTTCAGCGCGCTCTAAGATAAAGTCAATCTCCCTCTGAACATCGGCGACACGTCCTGCGGGGTTCGCCTCGATCACCTGCACCAGGTCGTTCAAACGCTTGCGAGTATCATGAAACCTATCGATGGTTTCATAGAGCGAATCAGCGGGAAAATCGCTCAGGAGGTGCTGAAATTGGCCAAATGTGCGGCCAGCATGATAAAAGTGCAGAGGATTCTCCACTTTTTGATAGGTGCGTGCTCCTTCAATGAAATGATAGGCACGCCAGTACTCACCTTGGGGACTTCGGAAAAACGATCGGCCCTGCATGGTGCGGACAACACGCATCGTCTCCCTGTCGGGATCACCTTTCTGCTCCTTGATTTTCTTCCGCAGGTGCTCGGTGACTGCTTCAATGTTCTTCATAACCTCTTCAGGCCGGCGAAAGACGTGATGGTTGATACATTGCAGGACATAGCGCTTCATGCTATCTCCAGATAGATAATCCAGGAAAAATGTATCGTTAATATGGCCATCGGTACAGACTTCTGCACCTACGTATTCGCCCTCAAAGGAAAAATGTGGGATGATCTTATCCAAGCGCTTCATGTGCTTTCTCCCCCAAACTAGTAACTGCCGCTTCGAGCAGCCCTTGTTCAACCACTTCACCCTCAGGCTCATTGGATACAATGACAAAGTCCGGCAAGAACGTTTGGATGAACTTGGCTGCAGACGTCTGATCGGTGGGCAGTGCCGCCAAGTGATCCTGCTCAAAGGCCTGTATTGTGGTTTCTAACAGAGGCAGATCCAACCAGGAGGGCTTAGCGACAAAGATCCTTTCGTGGGTTGTGGCATTCACACCTTCTTCATCTGTCAGAAGCTCCTCGAAGAGCTTCTCGCCTGGCCTCATGCCAGTGATCTTGATATCAATATCAGTATAAGGCTGCAGCCCGGAAAGGCGAATCAATGTGGTGGCTAAATCCAAGATGGACACTGGATCGCCCATATCCAGCACGAAAATCTCTCCTTTGCTCGCCAAGGCGCCCGCCTGCAGAATCAATTGTACTGCTTCTGGAATGGTCATGAAGTAGCGGATCATCTTCTCGTGAGTGACTGTCACTGGTCCACCAGCCAAAATTTGCTTGGTGAAAAGGGGAATCACACTTCCCCGGCTCCCCAAGACATTTCCGAATCGCACAGCAACATATGTAGTGGCGCTGACAGTGTCCAGGTACTGGATGATCATCTCGGCCACTCGTTTGGAGGCCCCCATGACACTGGTGGGATTGACTGCTTTGTCTGTGGAAACCAACACAAAGCGTCTTGCCCCAAAACGATGGGCAGCCGAAGCCACCTGATATGTACCATAGACATTGTTTTTGATGGCTTCTTCAGGATTTTGCTCCATTAGGGGCACATGCTTATGGGCTGCCGCATGGAAGACAACTTGCGGCCGATACTCGGAAAAAACGCGGTCTATGGCTCGTCGGTCCCGGATATCCTTGACCAAAGCTACCAGGGGTACGTCACTTGTGGCTCGAAGTTCCATTTCAATGTCATACATATTGTTTTCACAGTTATCCAGAAGGAGGAGAGCTTTGGGCTTGAAGAGGATGATCTGCCTGCACAATTCGGAGCCTATAGAGCCGCCGGCCCCCGTCACCAAGACAACATGCCCTCTAATATATGCACTCATACCAGCAATATCTACTTTCACTGGGTCACGACCCAAGAGGTCTTCGATTTGCACTTCCCGTATCTTGCTGACCGTTACATTCCCCTCAATCAGATCAAAGACCCCGGGGAGGATTTTTACGGTTTTTCCTGTGGCCTGGGCAGTGGTCACAATCTCCCTGATCACCTTGCGCGGCACAGAGGGCATGGAGATAATGATTTCGTCCACATCATACTGCTCCACGATTTGAGACACTTGCTCTTTTGGGCCTAAGACCGGATAACCTAGTATCCTCTGGTTCTGCTTAGCGGGATCATCGTCCACAAATCCCACCAGCTTAACCTGTGCTCCATAGTGATTGCGGAGCTCCCTGGCGACCAACACCCCTCCGTCTCCTGCGCCAATAATCAGGATGTTCTTGAGTGCGCTTCGACGCCTGTCGGGCAAAAAACCCGTGAAGTGGCGGGCAATGAGCCGCCACACGAAACGACTGGCCCCTAAAAGGGCAATGTTCAAAAACCAGTCCAAAACAACAATGCTTCGGGCGGGAAGGGAGCCGAACCAAAACAAACACAGCACCACATTAAAAAAAGATCCGACAGATGCTGCGCCAACGATGGCCAAAACCTCATCAATGGAGGCGTAACGCCAGGCCCGTTTGTAGATGCCAAAGAAGTAATTGCTCAGTAAACGACTCACTGTATAGGGAAGAAAGACAGAAAGATAAAATTGCCACTGATAGGCTGGAACAACCTCAAAACGAATGAGCAACGCTCCTATAAAAGCCAGGTTAATCAGTATAACATCAAGAGCAAGAAAAAAGCCGATACGCTTCCAGCGATCCATGATCGTCCCTCCAACACTCCAGTTCACTTCTGACTAAAATTCGTGACAGACATTGGAAATCCTGTCAACGATGGACTGCTCCCCGAGATCGGTACGAATTCGAAGCAGGATCCTGCCAAATCGCCTGGGCAAAGGTACTATCCTCACTAACTTCCTGGTACTGCCGGCGAGCCTCTGTCTGACAGCGGGTGCAGCATATCCAGGGCGTCAAGACAATGGCCACAGGTTCCCGAGCCCTACTGGAACGGGTGTACATCATCCGCCAACCGGAACAGTCCCCGCAGAGGCGAATGTACTCCTGTTGGCTCTCGTAAATATTGTCTGTGTCATAGTAAATCTGACGCTGTCTTTGGAAAAAATCGGCACTGCCGAAGATTTGCTCCAAGTCAGCTTCCGAACGCTGCTGCCACAGCTCCCCAACCTCATCGCAGACGCGCTTCACTTGGTCGGTGACTGCTGCGCTTTGCCTGTCCTGGGCACGCAGACCTTGGGGTTCCTTAACTCTAGAGTAATCCAGACCGGCCAAGGCCAACAGTAAACCAACATTGATGTAGGGCAGGGCGCTTTCAATAGAGTACCCGCCCTCCAGGACAACCAAATCCGGGGCCAAAAGCTCGGTGAGCTGCGCATAGCCCTGCGCAGAAAAACGCATGTTGGTGATGGGATCCGAAAAGTGATTGTCCTGACCTGCTGCATTGATCACGAAATCCGGTTCCCATTCCTTTAGGATGGGCAGCACAACCCTTTCCATAACCAGGAGCATACCCTGATCACCCGTTCCGGGAGGTAAGGGGATATTCACGGTCTGTCCATAGGCGCCAGGACCCCCCCGTTCCGAGGTGAATCCTGTCCCGGGATAAAGCGTTCTCCCGTCTTGATGCAGCGAGATATGCAAGATTCCAGGATCATTGTAGAAAACGTCTTGGGTTCCATCGGCATGATGGGCATCTGTATCAACGATGGCAACCCTTAGATTGGCACCTAAGCGCGCCCTGAGGTGATCGACCATAATGGCCTCGTTATTGAGCACACAAAATCCCCGAGAGCCGTGGACGACGCGATTGCCATGATGACCCGGTGGTCGAAGCAAGGCAAAGGCCCTCTTGACCAGACCATCGAGGACCAAGTCGGCGGCGGCGATGGTTCCCCCCGCAGCGATGCGATGGGACTCCGTGATCTTCTCCTCAAGGCTCGGCAGCACTATGTGCGTGCGCAAGATCTCCTCGTCCCGCGCCAGGCGGGGGCGATATTCTCGGATGGCCGGGTGATCGAACAGCCCTTCTTCTTGGATCTGATCTCTGGTATAGAGCAGCCTTTCTTGACGCTCAGGATGATCAGGGCCAATGGCCCAATCAAATGCGGGGAAAAACACCAACCCCACCCGGGGAACATTCTGTTCTGTCATCATGATTCCCCCTTAATTCTGCGGGCCTCCGGCCGCAACTGTGCTCTCACCATATGGGTTTGTCCCACTGTTCGAAAACCCCTGACCATCTGAAAACTCTCTTCTTCGACCACATAAATCTCTGAGCTCCCATCGTAGCCTAAGCTCCGGGCATACTCCCTTGTCTTTTCCTCTGCAAGCTGACGTGCTTTGGCTAGGTCAAAGAACAGGGGCCGGTGAATTTCCCCTTGATAGCCCATCTCGGGAATGGTCACGATACCGAGCTCCGTATCTGCTTGAAGGGTAATCCCCACAGTGGCCCTGGCTGATGCTGCTCCAATGGCATTTGCCCCAGAGCTAAAGGGTACAACCTCCCAGGGAAGACCCAGAGCCTCACCTAGAGCTGGGACAAAGACCGGAGCTGGCGCCCCTAATCCTACCACCGCCCCTGGTTTAAGCTCAGGCGGATGCAAGACTTCCCGCACAGTATAGAGCGGCATCGTCTCCAGCTCATGATAGAAAGACTCAACTGCCTGAACCAACCTTGTGGTGAAGGCCTCTATCACTTGCTGAGCCAAAACGTCCCACTGAAGACCGAGTGCTTGACCCCACCGCAAGAAGCCTTGTCTGGCTGCCTCCTCCGAGCCCAGTTTAGCCAAACCCAAGGCTACTGCAGCATCGGTCGTTGTCAAGCGGTCACCGCCTAGGCAGAGGGGATTGCCTGCCCGTTTCGGGCCAATCACAATTCCTGTTCCCTTTTGATAGGCCAGTTCACTGTCGCCGCCGAGCCCAATGGACCGGGTGAGTACGGCTGGCACCAATGTCTTGTATCCAGCGATTGTGGCCCCATCGCGTTCAAAGAGGACTTCACCTTCGACCACTGCCGCTAGATCCGTGGTGGTCCCACCAATATCCACAATCAGGTAGTTCTTGGCTTTGCACTGGGTTAAGGCCTGAGCACCCATGATGCTCGCCGCCGGTCCCGATAAAATCGTCTCAATGGGTCTTTGGACAGAGTCATGCAAGGTCATGGTGCCCCCATCCGCTTTCAGAAGCAGCAGTTCTGAGATGGGGTCCGTGATCGCCGTCTGCAGCATGTCCACAAAGTCCAAGTGATGCTTTGCCACACTGGCGTTAAGGCACGTAGTGACAATGCGCCTGGGAAAGTTGGCGCGGCCGGAAAGCCGTGAACCTAGGCTTATCACACCTCTGTGCCATTTGGCCAGTTCCTCGCTGAGTGCCTGCTCTTGGCTGGGGTTTCGCCCAGAGAACTTACCCACGACGGCCAAGGCATATCCTTGCATCTCCTGCAAGACGTCCTTTAAGGAAGCGACCTGTTCCATCCGAAGAGGGCTGACTTCCCGGCCTCTATGGTCAATATAACCATCAAGCTCATAGATGGGAAAGGGAAATGCCAAGCTGCCCAGGTTCACCCCTGGTCCGGGTACCACCACGGCCACAGTTGGGGTTCCCCGTCCCTCCACGATGACATTGGTGGAGAGGGTGGTGGAGAGATGCAGCCTGATCGGATCGGACCTGTGATAGTGGGCCAAAATCTCTCGCAAGGCTTGCGTTGTGCTTTGAAAAAGGTCTTGATGGTTTGTGGGCACTTTGGCCACAGCCCGGACCTGATCGCCAAAAAGCAGGGCAGCGTCGGTATTGGTACCTCCCACATCGATTCCAATAACGTACATACTAGCCCCCCTGTCCTTACTTTATCACTGGGAACAACCTAGACTCTGTAAACTCGAGACAACCGCATTGCTGTCCCCCCCCTGCCCAGAGAGGAACTCACGCTTGATTAAGCCCACATTCTTGGCGTAATACGCGTATTGAACGGAGTCCTCCATATCGAGACTTTGGTTTTTGACCACCACGACGTCATAAAAGGTTCCCAAAGGTACCGTGATAACTTCATCGACGGCCACAATCTCCCTGTGAAAGCGCTCATCACTCCAGGTATGGCCAGGAACAAGCGGAGTCTGCAGCAGGACAAGATTCCTGGGCTGACCTGCTCCCCGCTCCAGACGGTCCTCCTCATCAAGGAGACTCTGGTCCCCATAGTATTCCTCTTCCGACCACACGATCTTCAGTTCATGGGCGCCACATTCTAGTACCTGGACCAAATTTGTGCCGCTTAGGTCCTCCACCTGGAGGATGCCAGGGACAGCAAAGGTAATCTGGCGGGTAAACGCAGCATATTCCATCCCTTCTCCGGCAAAAGAATAGGTAAGCCCTTGCAGAGGAGGGAAATACGCCCGCAAGTCCACTTGTCCCGGCAGAGAATCTATTACATCCACCCCGTTTTCGCTTTGGGGTGTGAGCAGTTCCATCCAGCGGATGGCCAAGGCCACGAAAAACACAAGAACTAAAACGGAAAGACTCCATCCCCAACCCTTGCGGCTCATACACTCACCCTCACTTTATCTTGACCTTTTTCCACTTACCGGAATTATAGCGTAACAAAACCAAAGCGGATCGTAAAAGCTGATCCGTGACCAATGCAATCCAGGCACCATCAAGGCCCCAATGGAACACATTGATCAAGAGTAGAGCCAATCCCGGCCGTACCAGAAGAACCGTCACAAAGGTGATCACCATCGTAGCCCGCGTATCGCCTGCACCCCGCAGAGCGCCCGCTAGAATAAACTGGGACGATTGAAAGGGCTGGATCAGGGCGACCAGTTTCAAGATGCGAGTTCCCTGTTCGATCACGGACAGGTCATTGGTGTAGAGGCTGACGATCTGCCGACCGAAGAAAAAGAAGGCAGCGGCCAAAAAAAGTGATACGGCCATCCCCAGCCGCCTAGTATGATTGCTGTAGCTTTGGGCCATATCAGGTCGCTTTTTCCCAAGACTTTGCCCCATCAGGGAGGTGGCTGACACCGCGAAAGCTTGTCCCGTCATAAAGGACATGGCTTGGATGTTCATGGCGATTTGGTGGGTCGCATAAACGATAGTACCCAAAGATGCCACCGTTCTGGCGTACACAATCACACCTGTGCGCATCGCAAATTGCTCAATCATAGACGGAATACCGATGGTCACAATGTTGCGCACATGATTCCACTGAATCTTGATACCGCCTTTGAGGCGCAAATGCAGGTAGTGGTCTCCCTTCAAGACAACTCGCAAAGCCAATCCAAAAGCCACAGTCTGTCCAATGATCGTCGCCAAGGATGCACCAGCCAGTTCCAGGCGGGGGAAACCATAGTGCCCGTTGATGAGCAGGTAGTTGAGGACAACATTGACCAAATTGGCCATAAGATTATAAACCATGGCCACCCTGGTGTGCCCCACGCCCCTTAGAGTCGCCGTAAAGGTCGAGGTCAGTGCCAAAGGAACCAACCCAATCATTTGGATCTGCAAATAGACGGTTCCTCCCGCGAGTGTCTCTCGATCGGCGGCACCCATAAACCGTATCATGGCACCCGCGTTAAAATAACCTACGATGGAAGCAGCCAGGGACAGCGCAAACGTTAAGAGGAGAGCCTGCCGGAGGATTTCGTTAGCCTTTTTTGCATCTCCCGCACCCCGGTAGCGTGCCACCATGGCTGTGGCTCCCACATTCATCGCCATAAACATGGTCATGAACAGGAATTTCGGTTGTGTCGTTAAGCCAACCGCAGTAATTGCCCAGGGCCCGAGGCCTCCGACCATCATTAAGTCTACCATAGAAGTGAGCTGGGTTAGCGTCAACTCAATTAGGGAAGGCCAGGCTAGGCGGACGACGTCCGAATAGAGCATCCGTGACGTTATGCCCTCCGGCAATACTTGGCTAACCCGGTCTTCTGATACACTCTCTTGACCAGGCTCGACCCGGTCTAGTGCTAGGAGATGGTGCCCAGCCGCCTTTTTGGCCGGCACCTCTTGCACTTCTGTTTTTGACATTCTATCCTATCCCTCATTTGAAATGGCTTGTGCCATGGGCACACCTTCCTTAAATAGTTCCCCAAAGGGGGAACCCGTTCCTCCCTGAGTTTCGCATATTCACCAAGTAATCGGGGACAATACAAGCGGGAGTGATGACCATTGAAACGTCGCCGAGGCATCATGTCGGAGAGGCTCAAATATGAGCTAGCCGACGAGCTGGGATTTTCCCACAAAGTGAAGGACGGTGATTGGGGTAACATCACCACCCGCGAGGCTGGTTCCCTGGTTCGAGCTGCCATTGAGCGGGCTGAGAAGCTCATATCAAAGGGAGCAGGACCTAACTAAACCAGCAGGAGGCCACCCAAAACCTGGGTAGCCTCCTTGCTCCTGTTCTCTTTGCTGTCCCTATCGGGATGACGTGCTTATATAGACGCCGCTGCGCGGGCCGACCCAATTGTGTCGAACCAAAAGCGAGAGACGACCATGGGGCACTCCCCGCATAAAAAAGTAACCATCCCTATCTGTCAAAACACTCTGGCCTGTTGCGACCACTGTCACCTCGGCATTGCGCAGGGGCTCGTAGTGTCGGCTCGTGTTGGGCCGTGTTGTATAACGGATATGATGATCTCGATGATCATAGGAAAGATAACCCCACACTTCGGACCGATAGACCGGTGCCGGCTCGATCACAATGGGCACATCAAGATTGAGAAACACTCTGCCTTGACATCCGACCAAGAATGCGGCCATCAAGACCACAATCATCAGTCGCCATGTTCTGCTCATACCAATCCTCCTCCTCCCCCATTTATCCCTCTGCTGCATTATACTACAGGATTCGTCACGGGCTTCCCTTTTCTTACTGTCCCAGCAACTATTTTCCTCCTGGTACCGGTCCAATCGTGTTGGTCTCATTGATGATCTCCACGGGCAAGGTCAGCTGTATCGGTTCCTTCTTTTCAATCTGTCCCAACAGCACCCTGGCCACTTCCTGCCCTAAGCGAAAGACAGGTTGCTGTACCGTAGTTAAGGGAGGCGTGAGATACTGCCCGACCTCGATCCCGTCAAAACCCATAATAGAAATGTCAGCGGGAATCTTTAGACCGGCCTCCGACAGGGCCTGAATGGCCCCGATGGCCATGAGATCATTACAGGAGAAAATGGCGGTGACAGCACCTGCTGTTATCTGTCTAAGATTGTCCCGGACAGCGTTATATCCTCCCTGGCGCGTGAAGTCACCCGGCCATACCAAGTCGTCCCTGCGCTCGACTCCTAAGGCCTGCAGGCCATCATAATAGCCTGCCAATCGTTTTTCTGTGGAAACCAAACCGGGCTCTCCAGTGATTGTGGCAATACGTGTGTGCCCCAGGGAACCAAGGAGGCGAACGGCTGCAAGGGCTCCACCACGGTTATCCCCATCGACCCAGGACACATTGTTCCCAACGGTACTGCCCAAAAACACAAAGGGAACCCCAGAGTCCCTCAGTAACTCTACTCGTTCGTCCCGAAGCAGAGGTTCTGTAAGCACAATACCATCCACCCTGCTGTGGGCCACCAGTTGAGCTAAGGTCTCCATCACCCTCCGTTTTCGAACCTGGGGAATCAACAGACTGTAGCCCTGTTCAAACAAGGTTTCGCTTACACCGTGCAAATACTCTAGGAAGAAAGGGTCCGCAATCGTCCGGGGAGCTTTTGGAAACATGAGTCCGATGGTCTTAGTGCGCCGTCTGGCCAAGTTACTGGCCACCATATGCGGCTGATAATTGTATTGTGCTGCCACATCCAGGATGAGAGACTTGGTTTCCGGCTTCACCCTTGGATCATCAGCCAAGGCCCGGGAAACCGTGGCCTTAGAATAACCGCACTTCCTGGCTAATTCAGCCATGGTGATTTTCATGCAATGGCCCCCTTCATCCAGGATTCTCATAAGAAATGCAGAAAGGACATACACTGAGATCAGAGGTGATGACGATGGATCAGAAGCTATCCTTGGATCAGCTCCGAGAGAAGCTTAGCAAAGAGCAGTTTTGGGTTACCCAGGAAAATGGAACTGAGCCGCCATTTCAAAACGCCTATTGGAATAACACCAAGCCGGGAATCTATGTAGACGTGGTTTCAGGTGAACCACTCTTTTCATCCACCCATCAATACGACGCAGGATGCGGTTGGCCCAGCTTCACCCAGTCCATCTCCAAGGATGCCTTGAATTACAGCAAGGACAAGTCCCACGGCATGATTCGCACAGAAGTGCGCAGCGCTCAGGCAGACTCCCATCTGGGCCATGTTTTTCCCGATGGACCACCAGACCGGGGCGGTCTACGTTATTGCATTAACAGCGCTGCTTTGCGCTTTATCCCCCAAGAGGAACTGGGAAAAGCTGGCTACGGTCACCTAGCCCATCTGTTCCAAGGCTAGCCGAATCACTTGGGCTACTCCATCCTCTTCGTTACTGGCTGCGATGTAGTCTGCAGCTTCTTTGACAACGGGTTCAGCATTACCCATGGCGACTCCAAGTCCCGCCCACTGAAGCATGGCGAGGTCGTTGCGGCTGTCCCCCACCGCCACCACCTCACTAGGTGCGATACCGTACAAGGCCGCCACTTCCGCCAAACCTGTGGCTTTGCTCACACCTTTGGGGTTGATCTCGATATTGGTCGGTGCCGAGGCCGATACTTCGAACTCTCCTAAGCTCATCAACAAATCTCGGAGCTTGGAGATGATGGCTAGGTCCTCATGATGGATACCCACTTTCAAACTGGCACCACCATCCGAGGCTGATCCGATAGCCCAATATCCGGCACCATGTTCTTTGGCTACGTCGATCAGTCTAGCCACTTGGTCTGCGGGCAAGAGATGTCGAGCCAAGATGTGCTGATGATCGCGCCAAATTTCGGAGCCGTTGACCAGCACCATGGGCGACGTGGGCGACACCGCGCTCCAGTACTGCTCAGACCAGCGCCGACCGCGACCGGTGGCAATGGAGACAATGAGACCTGCTTGCTCAGCTTTTGCTATCCATTCGAGGTTTTGTGCTGAGATTTCCTGCTTGTTATCGAGGAGAGTTCCGTCTAAATCTAGTGCAATCAGCTTATATGTAAACATAAACGCCTCCAATCCTGGTTCCCCTGATAAGCAATTCTGCATCGCTCGCCCATACCCTTCCCCAAAAGAAACAGGCAAAAGGCAGGAGATCGGAGCATGTTATGGAAACCTAACTCAAAGGAGGTTGAAAATAATGGCATTTACCCTAGCCTTGGGAAGTGTTGCCCCTAGCTTTACCTTACCCGCCACCGATGGCCGCAGCTACAGTCTGAAGGATTTTGACTCTGAGTATGTGGTGGTCTTTTTCACCTGCAACCATTGTCCCTATGTGACCAATTCCGACGAAATAACGCGCAAGACGGCGGAGAAATTCCAAGCGCAAGGCGTGAGCTTTGTGGCCATTAATTCCAATAGCGCCAACACCTACGCAGAGGATTCCTTCGAAAATATGGTCAAACGCATGGATCAGCACCGCTTCCCCTGGGTCTATCTCCATGATCAAAGTCAGGCTGTGGCCAAAGCCTATGGCGCGTTGCGCACACCTCACTTCTTCGTCTTCGATAGAGACCGCAAGTTGGTCTACACAGGTCGAGGGGTGGACAATCCCCGAGAACCGCAGAAAATTACGACCTATGACTTGGAGAACGCCTTGACCGAACTGGTGGCAGGCAAGCCAATCACCACCCCCCTTACCAACCCCATTGGCTGTAATGTGAAATGGGATGGCAAAGATCCTCATTGGATGCCGGCGGAGGCTTGCGATCTCGTCTAATGTTTCTTATCCTGGACCTCCCTTACTGAGCAGCGGAGGTCCTTTTTCTTGTCATCCCAGCTGATCAAGGAGAAAATCCAAGATCTCCCTGGCGGTGGGGGGACATCCCTGGACATAACGGTCAAAACCCCTGGTACAACTCCCTACGCCAAACTCCATGCCCCCCTGCCCTTGGAAGCCTTGTCCAATAACGAATTTGTGCGGGATCCTGTCCAGAAACCCACCCTCCCTCAGGCGCCCTAAGGCATGGATCAAACTCCCATAACAAGCTGAACAAGCTTGATCTTCGGTGATATGGCGGGCTAACTCTTGCACTTGCCTGGTGGGTTTGATGCGGTCCGTGGTATGCTGGGCATTAAGGACCACAACCTCACTGGATGGTCCGAAAATCCGTCCCACCTCAAGCCTGGCTGCCAGTTCAATATAGGGGATATCCGCGGGTTCCCAGCCCAGCAGGTGGGCGACGTAGGAGTCCACCAAGACTGGATCGGTGCCCAGAATGATGCGGTCCATCTGCACAGGATTACCGCCTTCCTCAAAGTCCAAATCACCCAGGAGACCGTCCACAACAACCAAATCGATGGGCACCGCCTTGCTCAGATAGGCAATGGGCCGATGAAGACCGAGACTGTGAAAGCGGCGTTTTTCCCCGTTGGGAATGCAGCCCTTGAGATTCTTGAGGGCACAGGTGATTTTTGTCTGACAATGTCCTTTCAAGACCGGGAAGTTGATCAGGTAGTCGATGGTATTCATCGTGTTACAGACCTTTAGATCTAGGCCTTCCACATGGCGGGTGTGGAAGCCGTCTTGCTGCAAATCCACCAAATCAATCCCGTATCGCTGGGCCAGATCCGCATATCCGCACACTTGAAACGCGTGCTGGGTACTTGCCCCAATCCAGGATCCTTCCAGGATCACGAGGTCCGAAAACCCATGTTCCTGGAGGTACTGAATGGCCCCCTCCACCACTTCTGGTGCGGTGGTTGCTCCCTCTTGGGAGGGCCTGGCCACCACTAAGTTCGGTTTTAAGCCAATGCGGGCTCCACTCGGGATTTTCTTGGCTACATCAACCTTGTGGAGCAGCTCTTTCACCATCTCCAACCCGTGCTGGCCATAGCTAACATAAAGGGTTTCGCCCATATCACATCACCTACCATATTAGGCTAAAATGGAGGATTCAAGTGGAACACCTTGAACTCTCCGGTAAGAAGACTTGGGGAGGACAGCTATGGAAACAAAGACCTTTTTCCTATCTACAAAAGATACCACCGATCTCTTTGTGCGCCATTGGGCGGAGGCCAAACGCCCCCAGGGGGTACTCCAGATCGCCCATGGCATGGCCGAACACAGTGCACGTTACGAGCCTTTTGCCCGCTACCTCAATGGACAAGGTTTCATTGTGGTAGCCAGTGATCACAGGGGTCATGGGCGAACTGGAGAAAAGTCGGGACAGATGGGCTACTTCGCCAAGACGAACGGCTTTGATCAGGTCGTGGATGATCTGTATGTCGTACGCTCTTGGATTCAAGAGCAGTATCCCCAGCTGCCCATTTTTCTGATGGGGCATAGCATGGGTTCCTTTCTCACCAGACGTTACCTGCAACGATATGGAGCCACGATTGCGGGAGCCATATTGATGGGTTCAGGCGGCAACCCGGGGTTTGCCCTCAAGCTGGGGAAGCTTATTGCCCGTTGGCAAATGCGTTCAGATCCTGCCAAGCCCAGCAGACTATTGGACAAGATGTCCTTTGGTTCGTATAATCGAGGTATTCAAGATGCCAAGACCAAGTTCGACTGGCTCTCCCGGGACCAAGAAGAGGTGAAAAAGTACTTAGCAGATCCCCACTGTGGCATGATCTGCAGTTCAGGTTTTTTCTTTGACCTTTTTACTGGATTGGAGCTAATCCATGACCCAGCCCTGATCAACCAAATTCCCAAAGCAACTCCTATCTTGGTTGTTAGCGGCGATCATGATCCCGTGGGCGGTCATGGTCGAGGCATCGCAGAATTTGTGGGTCAACTCAAAAAGCAAGGCGTTCTCAATATCGAAATGAAGCTGTACCCAGGGGCCCGACATGAACTGCTGAACGAGACCAACAAAGAGGAGGTCATGGCTGATCTTGCCCGCTGGCTCCATCAGCAGCTTCCGCCGGGCTAATGCAAAACCCCCATAAAGGGGGTTTCTGTCACAGTTAACCAAGGAGTTTCCGCCATTCATCCGGCTTAAAACCCACAAAGACTCTGTCATCCCCTATCAACAAGGGGCGTTTGATCAACATACCATCACTGGCCAAAAGCTCAATCTGTTCTTCTGGATCCAGCGTGGGCAGGCGGTCCTTCAACCCTAGGGCACGATATTTCTGCCCACTGGTGTTGAAGTATTTCTTGAGTGGATGCCCTCCCCGGGCTATCCACTGGGCTAGCTCCTCAGCACTGGGGTTCTGTTCCTTAATGTCCCGGTACGTATAGGAAATACCGTGCTCGTCCAGGAAATCCTGGGCCTTACGACAGGTACTGCACCTGGGATAGCATAGAAAGGTGTAAGGCATCACAAACACCAGAGTTAGGCTAAGAGCCTAGCGAGTTGCATTTCAAGATAGGCAGGATCAAGATACTTTTTGCCTCCTGCAACTTCCTTCAAAGGTACGGCTTGCATGCGGCCTTCCAGCTTTGTAACCATATAGCCCGTCTTTCCGGCTAAAGCCAAATCAACCGCTTCATTGGCAAAATCCGCAGCCAACTGTACATCCGCGGGCGAAGGAACGCCGCCCCGGAGAAGATAACCCATGACTTGCACCCGAGGTTTGCGACCTGTAGCTTGTTCGAACTTCTCACCTACAATGTGGCTCACTCCTGCAGTGTACACATTGCCGAAAGCATCCTTACGCAGTTCACCGCGATCTACGCCCTTCAGCTCAATTCCTTCCGACACAATGGCTAAGCCTGCTCTCCCAGTGCGCTTCTTGAATTCAGTCATCTTGGCGATCATCTCTTCCAGATCCATAGGCCCCTCTGGGCACATACAGGCACAGGCCGGCGTGTTAATCGCGGTGGCCAAAGCCAGCCAGCCGGCATCGCGACCCATCACTTCAACAATCATGTCCTTATCATGGCCCACATTGCTGTTGATCACACTGTTAATATAGCTCGATGACTGCCGCACTGCAGTCTCATAACCTAATGTGTAATCTGTAAAGCGCAGATCATTGTCGATGGTTTGGGGAGCTCCAACCACGTTAAAACCTAGTTCAGCGAGGTGAGCTGCTACTCCCAGGGTATCATCTCCGCCCATGCAGATCATGGCATCGATCTTGCGGTCTTCTAGGCTGGCCAAAACCAAATCCATTTGTTGGTCCTTGATGGGGTTCTTGCGTTCGCTTCCGAGCATGGTTCCAGGTGTGTGACGATGCGGTGCGAGCATATCTCTATTCAACGCCACCGCGTCGTTGTTCACCATACCAAGCCAACTGCTGCGAAACCCTGTCAACGTATGACCTTCATTTTCCAAACGATGTGCTAGGAAATATAGAAAATCATTGATACCTGACGAATCTCCTCCACCAGTCAATACACCAAAATTCATACGTCTAACCTCCACAATCGTATTGATCTATGCATCATTTCCCCTAATGCCACGGCACTATTTTCGTATGTTGGCACTGTTTTCCTTCTGGAACCGTTAGAGTTAACCTAAAGTTAGCGTCGGGAGCTAAATGTTAAATATTTTCGTTAAAAAACCATAGATGTCCGTGTTCTCCTGGATAATCTTGATGATCGATTTGCCATGTCCATGTCCAGACTTCGTGTCCACCCTAAGCAAGATGGGGGCACTTCCCCTTTGGGCTTCTTGCAGAGCTGCGGCGAACTTGAAGGCGTGGCCGGGCACAACCCGATCATCACCATGGGCGGTGATCACGAAGGTGGCTGGATAGTCCGCAGGATGCACATTGTGTAGAGGTGAGTAGCGATACAAAAAAGGAAAATGGTCCGCCTTATCCGGGTCCCCATACTCCGGAATCCAATAGCGGCCCACCGTGAACCGGTGGAAGCGCAACATATCGGTGACGGGGACAATACAGAGCACCGCTCCATAGAGATCAGGTCTCTGCGTCATACAGGCCGATACCAGCAAACCACCATTGCTGCGCCCTTCAATTGCCAGTCTTTGCGGCCTGGTGTAGTTGTTCTCGATCAGCCACTCCGCTGCAGAGATGAAGTCATCGAAGACATTTTGCTTCTTTTCTAACATGCCTGCGAGATGCCACTTTTCTCCGTACTCACTGCCTCCCCGCAGGTTTGCCACCGCATAGATGCCTCCTAGTTCTAGCCACAAGATCCTCGACGGGGAGAAGGACGGAGTAATGGAAATGTTAAAGCCGCCATAGCCATAGAGTAAGCACGGGTTGTTTCCATCCAATTTCAGTCCGCGGCGGTGCACCAGGTACATGGACACTTCAGTGCCGTCTTTGGATGGGTAAAACACCTGCGATGTCTGGAACTCTTCAGGGTTGAACTTCAGCTCCTGCCGACCAAAGAACTCTAGCGCACCCGTCTCCAAGTCGTAGTGCAAGTTCACGTCGGGGTACAAAAAGGATGTAAACCCTATGAAAAGCTCGCTTTGATGCTGTTTTCCAGAGAGGCCTTGCACAGAACCCATCGTTGGTAAGGGGATCTCTTTCCTGAACTCACCATCTGATCCATAGATACGCAGGACAGACTGGACATTGTGCATGAACGAAACCACAAATTCGCTGTGCAGATAGCGCGCCTCTGCGATCACATCCTCCCCTTCGGGCAACACCTCGACCCAATTCTCCCTGGAGGGCCTGTCTAGTTCCACGGCAACAATCCGTCCCTTGGGAGCAGCCAAATCGGTGAGCAGATAAAACCGGCTACCGTCATTACCCAAAAAGGTGTAGCTGGCTTCACCAGGCTCAAACAGGTGGACAAAGACCTTAACTTCCCCGGGTTTCTGGACATAAAGGCCATTGCGCGGGTCGGTACCATGGCGCACATGAAGGAGCAAATAGTCTTCGTCAGCTGTGAGAAAAGGTGAGAAGCTCAGTTCTTTGGCCTGTGGATCGTCGTAAACCAAGGTGTCTTCGTCCTGCGGCGTACCGAGTGTATGCCAATAGACTTGGTTATAATTCACTTCATCCTCAGGTGCTACAGTACCTGGTTTGGGGTAACGGCTATAGTAAAAGCCCTGTTCCCCCAGCCAAGCCATATTGGTAAACCGGCACCACTGGATCACTTCGTCCAGGTTCTCCCGCCGATCTAAGTCTCGAATATGGATGTCTTGACGGTCACTGCCGCTGACCGAAACGGTATACGCCAGGTATTTTGCCCCATCATCCAGGCTATAATTACTCAGGGCGACCGTTCCGTCTTCGCTCCACAAATTGGGATCCAGCACAACCTCAGGCTCTCCTGACAACCCCTCTTGTCTATACAGCACCGGTTGAGGCTGCAAGCCGCTATTCTTTTGGTAAAAATACCAGGGGCCTACTTGGACTGGATGAGAAACCCTTGGGTAATCCCACAGATCTATTAAGCGCTCTTCCAGTTCAGGGCGGGGATCCTCACCGGCAAAAAAATCTGCTCTCACCCCTTGCTGTCGCGCAATCCATTCTTTTACCTCAGAATCCTCACTGTCTTCCAGCCATCGATAGGGATCAGCCACCGCTGTTCCGTGAAAGTTATCGATGATCCTGTCCTTCCTGATTGACATAGCTACGCCCCTCTCCCATTTCGTCTCCTTTCTTTTTTCGCCGAGGACGGTCTGGTACCCTTTTTCTGGGCCGCAAAACCGCCGCCCGGGCGGACATCGGCCTAGATGGCCTTGAGAAACTGTTCGAAACGCAAAGCGAGACGATCCCGATCGGGCTGTTCAATTTGTTTTTTTGGCAAGGCCAGCTTGCTCCGGTGGATCCCCTGAATACCATGGCGCAGCATGGGTCCATCATGTTCCCTAAGCAAATCCTCTCGTACAATGATTCGATACTCTGGCGTCACTCCGATGAAATGGCGGTCATAGGCGGCATGGTGAATCTTACAAAGGGAGAGGCCGTTGCTCACAACCGGTTCTCCCTGGGGATCACGATCAGGCGTTATATGGGCTGCATCGAGAAGTTCCGCATGGCGCAGTTGACAAAAGGCGCATTGATGACCATAAGCCTGGAGCACCCTGGCCCGAAAGGTCTTTTGATGCAGACGAACCCTGAAGCTGGCGGTAACGTAGCGGCGGCGACACTCCTGTCCGTCTTCGCCTAGCAGCAGACCAGGCTGGGCATGCTCCACATCATCCACGGCAATCGTGAAGGCCAGGTTGCGGCGGTCCTCCCCGATAACGAAAACGGGCCACGCAGCCAAGTACTTGCCTGGTAATAGACCATAGAAATATACAAGGGGCACCCTCTCCATCCAGGCTTGCCGCAGCCCTGCGTTCTCAAAGTGGTTGGGATCGGTCCCCCGATACTTGTAGCGTAAGAGACCGTCTGCCGTTAATCCATCGTCGTAGTGCCCCTTTGATGACGTCCTAATGGACAGGGGAATGGACTTGAACGCCTTGGGCTTCCAGATGCCCTGTTGACCTACGAGAGCTATTTTCTGACCCTCAAAGGTGAAGTTATTCTGTAGTACAGCCCACGGCAGAACATCATCATACAGCACAGACTGCTCCTGGAGCCAGCTAAAAACAGCTAAGCGAATCTGAACTTCCCGGGTCACCGCGGATTCCTCCTTCAGATGGTGTTAATTACCATATTCTGGTCCAAAAGGGAAACCCCTTTTTCCAAAGAAAAAACGAGGGTGATGTGCTCACCCTCGCCCTTTTTTCGTGCTAGTGAATTTCGATTTCCCGATGGCTCGGTCCGTTGGCTGCTTTGGGGAATCTGACCTCCAGGACGCCCCTTTCATAGCTGGCCTGGACATCCTCGGGATTCACATTGCCCACGTAGAAACTTCGCTGGCTGGACATTTGCCTTCTCTCACGACAGATGTAGTTATCCCGGTCTTCCGATGTAATCTGATCTTGACGAACCGCCACGGTCAAGTACCCATCATGCACCGAGAGTTTAATGTTTTCCTTTTCGACGCCGGGAAGATCGGCCTGAAGAGTATATCCTTCTGGCGTCTCCTTCACATCCACACTGAAGCTTTGCCAGGAAAAATCCGGCCAGTTGAAGAGATTCTGAAAAGCCTGCGGCACCATGAAGTCTCCCCTACCCTGTCTGCGAAATGGCATAAGTCTATACATTCTGCGTACCTCCTAGCTTTGTTATTCTTAGTCACATTTTGCCACAAACGTCAGGGAACGTCAAAGTCAAATAAGGTCAGTGCTGCCTTCTCTACCACTATTTTGTGCAGATTTCGGCAAAAAACTCTGCCTTTCTTCGGTTTTCAAGGTCAGACAATGTCAAATGAAATGGTGTTAAAGTCCCAATCAACTCGGCTCAAAGCATGCACGAAAGGTGAGAGATCCTGGCCGTTGGCGAACAAGGCCAAACGACGCATGGCCCGACTAGCGCCCACGAACAGAAGCTTACGCCTACATTCCTCAAATTCCCGAATTTCGCCTTGATCCGTCAAGTCTGCTTTTAGCCCAGGAAAGGAGTCTTTCTCCACATGGGCGATGACCACAGTGGGGAATTCCAGCCCCTTGGACGTATGCAAGGTCATCACCTTGACAACCTTCTCCTTCAGGTGCAACTCGTCCCCTTTGACGTGCTTGGCCCTCAATCCCAAGTTACTCAAGGCTGCCGCCACATCGCTGGCCTGCTTGTTAGAAAGGGTCAAAACGGTACCCGTCCATACCGGCAAACGCAATCCGTGAGCCGAATTCTCCAGGAATTCTGCGATCTTCTCGTACTGTTCCTGGCAGCTCCGCGTTACAAATACCTGCGGTTTCGGTCCTTGATGAACAGAGGAAGTGACGAGTGTCTCAGCATCAAGCTCCGAGGCACCCAAAAACCCCCTGCAAGCGGCTGCGATCTGTTTTGTGCTGCGATAGTTATGGTGCAGGATGGTTGAACGGCCCCGAAAATCAAGAAACTCGTGGACCTTGCTCCAGGAAAAGCCTCGGTTGTAAATGCTTTGATTCGCATCGGCCGTAAAGAAAAGACCACGGGGCGACTTACACAACTCGGCGCAAAGAGCAAGGCTGACCGGACTCAGGTCCTGGGCTTCGTCCACAATGACCACGTCATATTGGGCAATCTTCACCCTCTGCTCCTGCAGCGCGTCCAAGGCCAGTCCCCGGTAATACTCCCAGGAGCGTCCCTTCTCGGCGCTAAGGCGGAGAGTTTCTTGATACACTTCCCACACCAAGGTGCGCAGCGCTTGCCCAAAGGGCACTATTCTGCCAATCCGTTCGGTCTGGAGGTACTGCTCCAGACTTCGAATGCGCCGGCCTTCCACCACCCACTCAATCTCTTCTACGAGATAATTCGCCCGCAAATCCGCCAGGGTAAACCAGGCCGTGGAGGCCTTTTCCTCGTGCGCCGTCAAGACATTATCCTTGGCTTCCTGCACATACGAAGCCAGATCATGCAGGGGTGTAAAATCGGTCTCGGTGCTAAGAACAATCTGCCGAACCAAGGGGTCAAGGTTGGTCACAACAACCTGATCGAGGCGGTCGGGGATTAACTCACTCAAGAGCTGTTTTGAGGCATTCATCAAGGATTTTCCATAGGTTAGGAAGAGGATGCGGGGCAAGGGTTCAAAAAGCTTATACTGTTTGGGATCCAAAAGATTCTTGACCCGATACAAGGCAACCAGGGATTTGCCTGTACCCGGTCCCCCCTTCACGAGGGCGGGACCCTGCAAAGAACGGGCAGCCACCCTCTCCTGCTCAGGTGAAAGCTTGAGTAGAAACCGGGTGAGAGTACCATCTCTGAATCGTTCCAGATCCGTGACATTTTCTAGACTAAAGTCCGGCTGTTCATCCAACTGCTGCAGTGTGGGAGGGTTGTACCAATGCTGTACAACCTTGATCGTCTCTTCGGGAAGGTCAAGTTCGAGAATTTCCTGAAGGCTGCTGCACCGCAAAATTAATCGGCGTTGATCGTGGGGAATCCTCCAGTGATCCAAGAGCTCGGCAAAGGGTCCGTCCTGAGCCCTGTGCTGGTCGTCGATTTCGGGCCGATCCTCGGGCGCCCAACTCTCTTCAGTACCACTGGGATACCAGCTCCGATGCTGATCAAAAGGGGTCGTTTGCAGGACCTTGGGGCGCGCTGCTTTGGCTTCCTGGGCGGTCATCAAAACCTCGCTATCCCCCAGATAGCGGCGGTAGATATCACCCCGTCTTCCAACTGCGAGTAAGCTGATCACGCGGTTTCCCACTGCATAGATCAGGCGGTAATCCCCCAGCCGAACCCGGTAGACATTTTCGTATTGCTGCTTGAACACTCGTTTTACATTGGGAGCCCGGAAGGGATCCTGTTCCAGGCGACCTATACACCTAGTTATACCATTTTGGGTGCTCTGGGGTACAGCCATAAAATCCTTCAAAAACGCGTCTTTCACCACGACTTCAAACGACACTCTGCTCCCTCCCTGATCCTTTGGACATGCTGCCTCTACCAAACAAGTCCTCTGGCATCCACATCCAAATACTCCAGACTGCCATCGAGCTTTTCTAAATAATATCCATTGCTAAGATTCACCACTGTGCACACATGAACAGGGATAATCTCAATCCGCTGGCCGAGGACAAAGGCATCCTCTTTGGCCTCAATGATGCCGTGTTCCTCATTCACCCTGACCACTCGAGCCCCGGGCATACATGGAATAAACCCGTGTCCCAAGCCCAGCAGGCTTCCTTCTGAGAGCACTTTGCTGCCAGCGTCGACAATAAATCGACCGGGAGCAGGATTGCTCACCACAGTTGCCAGCACTCTTAAGGCCACATGGTCCTGGTCAATCACGAATTTCATCTCACTGAAATCATTGAAGACATAGGTTCCTGGACGCCATTCGGTGACTCCGGTCACGAGGGTTTTTCCGTGACAGGCCGGTGTCGAACCACTGCTCACCGTGGAGATGGCGAAACCTCCTTGGCGGAGACTCCCTGCAGCCCATAACAGCCTTTCAGCCGCGATCTTGGCCGAAGCAAGCATGGACTCGAGATCAGTGCATTGATGCAGATGGCCTTCATGGGTCATCACTCCAATCAATCGGATATTCGGGAGTTGATGGACTGCTTTGGCCAAGGCCAACGCCTCTTCAGGCCGAACACCATCACGATTGCCACCAGTGTTAATGATCATCACGAGGTCAAATTCTGTCTTCTCCCGAGCACCCCACTCACTCCATCGCTGGGCGGCCTGTGCACTGTCAAAGGCCACTTTTAAGCGGCACCGCTTGTTAAGTTCGCTTGCCCTGGTTAACTGGTAATCGCCAAAGAGCGGATAGGCAATGAAAATGTCCTCAATTCCTCCAGTAGCCATCACCTCGGCCTCACTCACCGTAGCGCAGGTGACACCGACGGCACCTGCTTCCATCTGCATTTTGGCGATGCGGATATTCTTGTGGGTCTTAATGTGAGGACGAAGGTCAACTCCTGCTGTCGTAGCCCAAGAGGCCATCTGCTGGATATTACTCCTTAGGATCTCTAGATTAACCACCAAACTGGGGGTGGGAATCTGACGTTTATGCACCTTACTACCTCCTTGATCAAGCATTTCTTAAGGGATGCAGATGGACAAAGACAAAAAAGGCGGCGTTCCAAGGAACACCGCTTCCTATGCACAACATTCAACTGGCCACTCCGACCTGATTTCTTCCGCGATTTTTGGCGGTGTACAGTGCCCGATCAGCCCTGTGGTAGTAATCACGTGCTTCCTCTGTACCCGTCAGAGTAGCAACCCCAAAGCTCGCCGTAATTTTCACGGCGTTCTGCTCGAGATAAAACGTATGCTTCTCCACGAGATCCCTTAACCTTTCCGCCGCAATAGCGCCTTGCTTCAGAGAGGTGTTTGGGGCGAGAATCACAAATTCCTCTCCCCCCAGGCGAACGAGGGTACTGCCGCTGCGAATATTCTCCTGGAGAAGCTGGCCAAAGGCCCTGAGAAGATCGTCGCCGGCTAGGTGTCCGTAGGTATCATTGACATTCTTAAAATGATCAATGTCACAGATGATGATGCAGCAATTGGCCCCTGTACGCCTCACCAGATCCACTTCCTTCTGCATCAGCTCATCAAGGAAATGCCGATTGGGAAGCTGGGTCAGGTAATCATGATAGGCCATTTTTCTCAGTGACGCCTGCTGCTCCTCGATGGTTCGTTCCTGACGTTTGGTTCGCTGGAAGTGCTGCCAATTGACCCAGGATAAGGCCAGACCCATGGCGTTGACCACCAGTCCGTTAACTAAGGCGGAACTCTGCAGATTTGCTGAGGACATCTCCAGCACAGAAAAGGCAGTCCGAAAGGCAGCAAAGGACAAAAGGAACACAAGAATCGCCTGCTTAGGAGTGAGATAATAAAATGTACCCACGATGGTCACGCTGATCACAAGAGGCGTGATACCGGGCATCACCAGATGATCGATGAGGGTGATACATAGCCCGGAGGACAGCACAAAGGCAATGACAACATAAATGAAAACCCTTTGCACTCTGATGCTGGATTGGCGCTTCATGAGCCAGCTCACAAAAAAGATGATCAGGCTGACCATGCTCACAAGAAGGTTCACTTTGACAATCAGGCTGCGCCACAAAATCTCAGTGGCGTCCACTGGTTCCTCCTGCAGCCAAAAAGCCAAGGAGGCTAAGAGATTGCCCGCTGCGAGAATGGGGGCCGTCCAAAAAATACGCTGTAGAGTTGCGGTTACAGCGTCGTTATAGTTCTCGCTTTCCACGGCCAATGCCGAGCGCACATTGCTCCACCAAGCACGGTTCTTCATAGGCTGACTCACCTCTCCCACGATGACTTGGCTTGCTCCTTCTCTTATTCGCACTATTTCAGGGTAATCCTGCATAAAAAACAGGTCTGGCCGTTTCGGAGCGACCAGACCTTTATCCTCTGGCAACCTAGCTTTGCTAGAGTTTGCCATACCTCCTGACAATCAAAATGATCATCCCCCCTTCGTTAGAAAGTGTGGGTCCCACTGATGATCATTATAGCATTTACACTGATGGCTTCTATCCCGAAGTCACTTCGGACGCATTCTTTCCTGCGGCACCGACAATCTTTCGAATACTGTCGTAGCTTAGGTGATAGCGTTCCATTAAGGAATATATGCTTTCCCCTTTGGCTCGCCGACGCACGATCTCCAAATTGCGCTTTTGAATCTGATGCCTCGTCCCGCTGAGCTCACCCCACCTTAGCCTCTCTTCGGGTCGCTTGGGAATATAGAGCTCCACCCCCTGCACATACTCTTGAATAGCTTCAAGCAGGGTTTCTGGCAGCACATCTTCGGCTTTAATATACATAAGGCCAACGTCCCCCTTTTTTGATACTGGGCGTTGGCCTTTTCATGACAAAGCAAGATCAAGAAGGGAATCTCAATCCCCAAGATCAGGCAGACCAACGCCCATGGTTTGAAGCGCACGGATATTGAGAATTTTAATCACTTGGCCCACCTCCCTTTCGTTTGATCTGCCCCTAGGATACACCAAAAAGCTGTTGGGAGCAAGGTAAATTCGTTTAGGAATTGTTCTTTCCGGTCTGCTGCTCAAAACGCCAAGCGTCCCGAGCCATTTCCGTTAAGTCCCTTTTCGCAGTCCAGCCAAGCTGTTCACGGGCTTTACGTACATCTGCATAACATTCAGCAATATCGCCTGCTCGCCTAGCTGTGATGGTATAGGGGATCTTCAGGTTATTGGCCTTTTCAAAGGCTTCCACCAGCTCGAGAACGGATGTCCCCTTGCCCGTGCCCAGATTGTAGATGGACACCCCTGGCTCAGCCCGCTCTAAGGCCAGCACATGTCCTTCTGCCAAGTCAACAACGTGAATGTAGTCCCTAACCCCAGTACCATCGGGAGTGGGATAGTCGTTTCCGAAGACCTGGAGTTCTCCTAAAACCCCTTTAGCCACCTGGGTAAGATAGGGCATCAGATTATTGGGCACTCCTTGCGGCGCTTCGCCAATTAGACCGCTTTCATGGGCGCCTACGGGATTGAAGTAACGCAGCAAGGTCACGGCGAGCTGTGGGTTGACCTCTGCCACATCAGTAAGCATCCTCTCGCAGATCGCCTTGGTTTCTCCATAGGGATTGGTTCTGTGCCCTAATTCCATGGTTTCGACAAAAGGCACCTGATTCTCGCCATACACTGTGGCGGAAGAACTGAACACAAAGCGATCGACTCCATGTTTGAGACAATTGTCCAGGACCACCATGGTGCTGAGGAGATTGTTGCGGTAATAGGCCAAAGGTACTTGCACCGACTCCCCTACCGCCTTTAGTCCCGCAAAATGGATAACACCCTCGGGTTGATGCGTGGAAAATATGAGATCCACGGCCAGATCACTGGTGGCATCCGCTTCATAAAAGAGAGGCCTCTCCCCGGTGATCTGGGCTATTCGTTCGATAACCTCCCTGTGACTATTGACCAAATTATCTACAATGATGACCTCGTGTCCGCCGTTTAGAAGCTCGACACAAGTATGACTGCCAATATAACCTGCCCCGCCCGTCACTACGATCCGCATGTTTTCTCACCCCATACCTTTCCATCACTCCGCCAACGCCCGGAGTCGTCTCTGAATTTCGCTGTGATCATATCTAAAAGCCTGTTGCTTCGCCCAAGTACAGGCAAGGGCGTGGTCTGGGTGTTCGGGATCTCGATAGGCATCCAGAAACTCCCGAAACCCAGCTAGGCCCCTCATACTATCGTGGGGAGCAGCCTCTTCTCCTGCGAGCAGGGTGGGATAGGCTAAAGCATAATTCTCCACAATTTGCTCCAATGTGACTGTAATCTCCCATCTATGGCGTAGGTCATAGACATAGTGCAGTAGGCCCTCTTCTAGCAGGTACTCGTCAACTGCAGTCTGCTCTGGGCTGCGCACCACGGTACGCATTTGCTCCAGCTGAAGCCGGGCAAAGGATGTCCCCAGAGCTGTGAGGGTTTGTTCTATCTGCTCTTGATTCTCCCTGTATTCCTGGTAGACCTGGTGAGCCTGATTATCATTGGTTACTCTCAATTGATGCCCTGGGAGAGAAAACATGTACAAATGGCAGTCAGAAAAACTGAGGCTATTCTGTATCACCTGATGAAGCCGGGCAAAAGTTGCGCCTTCCGGCAAAATCACTTTCCGCCAAACCAGCGGACTTGACTGGTCCAACTCAATCCTAACCTGATACGCTTTCATCCTGGCCTCCAAATGTGGATTCCCCCTTTTTGGCCTCCCCAGCCAGATCTCCCCCAGCAGGAATGGCGGGTCCTGGTAGAGAACTTGACGAAAGAAGGAGGTTTGCAATGAAGCTAATTTCGTGGAATGTCAACGGACTAAGAGCTGTAATGAACAAGGGATACATGGATTTTTTCCAGGATATCGATGCTGACATCTTCGCTGTACAAGAGACAAAAATGCAGGAAGGTCAGCTTGAGCTGGAGCTGGCGGGCTATGAACAGTATTGGAATAGTGCCCAAAAGAAAGGTTACTCTGGAACTGCCATCTTTACGAAACATAAACCCCGGGCGGTCCTGTACGGATTAGATATGGAAGAACATGACCAAGAAGGGCGCCTGATCACACTGGAGTTCGACTCATTTTTCCTAAGCAACGTCTATACCCCCAATTCCCAAAGGGGCCTAGCTCGCCTAGACTACCGCATGAAATGGGATGACGCCTTCCGCCAATTCGTATCCGATCTGAGCGGCCAAAAGCCTGTGATCATCTGCGGCGATCTAAATGTGGCCCACACGGAAATTGACCTGAAAAACCCAGCCACCAACAGAAAAAACGCGGGTTTCACCGATGAAGAAAGGGCCAAGTTCTCCGAGCTGTTGGAGTCCGGCTTTATTGATACCTACCGCCACTTTTATCCCGATAAAACAGATGCTTACACCTGGTGGTCGTATTTTTCCAACGCCAGAGCACGGAATATTGGGTGGAGGATCGATTACTTTTTGGTGTCAGAAGCCCTGGAGGGAAAACTGACGGAGGCGCGCATTCATGATCAAGTATTGGGAAGTGATCACTGCCCGGTGGAGCTGGAGATCGAGTGCTAGGAGGGTGCTGCACCGTTAGAATGATAAAGGGCATGGAGCCTTTTTAGCTCGGCAAAGTTCTCCTGCAGTATCGTCACCTGGCGACAAATCGGGTGTTTCTGATCGTGAATCTGTTCAGGGAAGTTGGTTCGGGTCAACTCGAGCATCACTTCGGTCTCGCCATGGTACTTACGGAAGATCTCGCCTGCTCTCGCCGAAAATCCCTGCTCTTTTTGGACCCATTCGCAGAGGTCTCTTAGATTGGCGATGCGATCGGCCAGCTTTAAAATGGCTCCGTCTTCTTCCGCAAAAAGATTGTGCAGGTAGTCATCTTCCTCGCCTTCCTTCCGCGTGATCAGATCCAAAAGCCTGACCTCTTTCGCTCCCAATCCCACCATGGACTTCACCCGTTCCAGCGTATACCCATCTTTGGCGTAATCCTCCACCACATCGTGGAGGATAGCCACATTGAGGAGCCGAAGAATCCGGATATTGTCCTCCTGCAAATCCAGAAAGCAAAAGTCAACCACGTCCCTGGGATGTTCTACACTGTATTTGTCCAAGCCTTCCCGGCGTGTTGTGCCATAGAGTTTCTCCACCAGATCCATGGCGTTGGTCTTACTCACAAGAATCCACAGCTCCCTTCCACATCTAGGTCCGCGACAATCCACTCGTTCACTTCGCTAGCTCGCCTGCAGTCCCTCCCCCAAATTCGGGGAAAATCAGCCCAGTCTCAAATCTCCTCGCTGCTGCAGATCCTCCAGCATTTGCCGGTACATGGCCGGATCAATCCTATACTTGTAGCGGTAAATCAGATACCCTGCCACAATAAAGACCAAGGGCAGTATCAGCATGGCCGATTTCATCAGCCACAGTCCCTGTGCCGTTACGTCCGCAGGGGTCAGTGCATCATTGATGCCGGAGACGATGACCGTAGCTCCCACTATCCCGCTGGCGATGGCTCCCCCCATTTTGTTAATGAAAGGCTGCAGCGAAAAGGTAACACTCTCATTGCGTTTACCAAGTTTCCATTGGCCATACTCCACGGTGTCGGCCAAGAACATTAACATCAGAATCTGGATAAAAGCCTGTCCTAAGAACATCAAGATACCTGCCGTGCCGATAAAGAGCATATTCATGGGCGAAAAGAAGAAGATGAGGTAACCTAGCACCACCAAAGCCGTCGCCGCGCTATAAAGGGACTTGCGGCTAAAGGCTTTACTAAAGAGGGGAAAGACCGCCAGAGCGCCGATTTGCGACACCCCCAGGATGACAGCAAAGATGGAGTACATGCCCTCATCTCCATAGGCATATTTGAAGAAATAAAGACCAAAACTTGTGGTGGTAACATAGCCGATCATAAAAAGCGACATGCTGATGGCGGTAAACAGCAGCTGATCGTTATCCACAATGGCCCGCAACATGCCCTTCAGCGTAGTTGGGGTTTCCTGTTTAAAGGCATCCCTCTTCTCCTTTACCCCGAAGACAGTAATGGCCTGGCCAACCCACATGATGGCCACCAAGGCCATGGTAAACACTGTATAACCACGGGTCATACTCCCCAGGCGATTACCCAGGGCAGTGGTTAAAGGAACAAGGCCAGCCACAACCGTAAACAGCCCGATGTTAGCACAGATCTTAGCAAACGACCCAATCTTCTCCCGCTCTTTTTGATCCATACTCAGAGCAGGCAGCATAGACCAGTAAGAGATATCATTGGTGGTGAAGGCCATGCCCCACAACAGATACAGTAAGCCGAAGACCACCACAAAGGCGGTTCCCGTGAGACCGAAGTCTGTGAACAGGAGCACCGTGATCATGCCCGAAGCGAGGGCCCCAAAGGAAATCCAGGGCTTGAACTTGCCGTACTTCGTCTTGGTGTTATCCACAATCACACCCATAACCGGATCGTTTAGGGCGTCAAAAATGCGAGAGAGCATGATGATTCCGTTGATCCACCACAGGATGGCGCTGGGTGTCCCTAAGATGTCCGTAAGGTAGAAAATCAGATACATGCTGACCATGGTGTACACCATGTCCCGCCCAACCGTTCCCAAACCAAAAGCGTAGATGTTGCGTTTCGTTGTCGTTTCCATGAGATTCCTCCTAGCTGATCGTTTCGAACAGATAGAGACTGGAGCCATAATCCCCCAAGAGCCGGATCTGGGGATTGTAGTGACTGCCTACGAATTGGTTGTTGAGTTTGACTCCAACCATCAACGCATCGCCATAGGCTTCGTAGCTTTCCACGCAATCGGTAAGGGCGTAGAATCTGTTGGCATTACGCAGGATAAACCCTTCGGGATGGAGTGTCCAGGGCATAATATGTTTGAGCAAGCCTCCAAAACGCTGAAGGAATAGGCGCTGGGGCCTCGTGCTCAGACTGTAGCGGGCATGGGGATCGAGAGCGGTCAGGGGCAATCGATCGTATCCTTCACTAGCGCTGGACAAGGTTTGAAAGAAGCCCGCAATCCCCCTGCGACCGTCTCGAGACAGGACCTGCCAATGGACTTTGTTCGGCTTGATGGCCCGGTGGCGAAAGAAGCGGCCATACTGAAAGAGGGAGCGCTGGGCTTTGTAGAATTCAATTTGTCCCCGAATCTCCTTTTTCTCCATTGGCGTGAGGTATTTCAAGTCCAGTTCGTAGCCTAAACACCCGAAGGCGGATACATTAAAACGAGTGGAAAGGGGAGTGTTGCGCAGCGTCTGTTGGTGAGGCGCCTCGGACACATGGCAGCCTTGGGTGGACAAGGGGTACAGGTGGGACAGACCGCCTTGGATCTTCAACCGTTCGATGGGGTCCGTATTGTCGGAAACCCAGATCTGCGGCGAATAGCAGAGCATCCCCAAATCAAAACGATTGCCCCCAGAAGAGCAGCTTTCCAGCAAAATGTGAGGTCGCGGCCTGAAAATTCTGGCCAAGATATCGTAGAGCCCTAGGATATAACGGTGGTGAAACTCGCCCTGGTTGCTCAGTTGGGGTGAATACGCATCGGCAATATGACGGTTCATATCCCATTTTACATAGGAAATATCCACTTCATCCAAGATCTCCCCTACCGACGAGACAATATAGTCCCGCACCTGAGGATTGCATAGATCCAAGACAAGTTGATTACGGCCCAGGACTGCCTCTTTCCCGGGGGTTCTTACGGCATAGTCCGGGTGCCGGCGATAGAGAACACTATCGGGATTCACCATTTCCGGCTCAAACCAAAGGCCGAAATCGAGCCCTATCTTCTTGATCCTCTTCGCCAGGCCGCCCAATCCAGAGGGGAGCTTCTTGCGATTTACAGAGTAGTCTCCTAGCCCGACATGATCGCTGTTCCTTGCGCCAAACCAGCCATCATCGAGGACAAAAAGCTCCACACCTAGTTTTTTGGCCGCCTTGGCTAGCTTCAAGAGCTTGCGTTGATTGAACTGGAAGAAATAAGCTTCCCAACTGTTGATCAAAACCGGCCTCTCTTTGTTCTTCCACTCCCCGCGCACAATATGGTTATTGATGAAGTCATGGAAATTATGACTAAGCCCATTAAATCCTTGCGAACTAAAGGTCATAATGGCCTCAGGTGTCTCAAAAGAATCCCCCTGGTGCAATTCCCATTCAAAGCAATGGGGATTTACGCCCAGCTGCACCCGGAGCAGGTCGTGACTACTGAGCTCAACTGCGCCATAGTGATTCCCGCTATACACTAAATTGAACCCATAAACCCAACCATGATCATCCTGGGCACCCTTTTCCGCCAGCAGCAATCCGGGATTATGCCGATTACTGCTGGAACCTGTGGTGGAGGAGTTGATATACAGACCATAGTGGATGGGCCTGGAGTGGAGATGGCTCTCCCTAATCCAGCCTCCATCTAGGGTCAGGAATTGGAAGTCTCTGTTCGGAAGGTCCACCATCATGCTCATTATGCGCCGGATGGTGAGGCTGTGGTCACTTTGGTTTTTCAAAACAGCGCGTCGCGTAATCACATTATCTTGCTCGAAGACGGTGTAGTACAATAAGAGCAGCGCTTGATTGGATGCATCCAGTAGGGTAATCTCCAGGGTCTGGCACTCCGCCTCTTCCCCGTATGCCGAAGGAAGCTGTTCCATGGGCAGAAAACCAGGCAAGATGCGATGACCCTGGTATAGAAAATCCGACGTAAAGGTACCATCGGGCATCTTCGCTTCCAAAGGAGCGTGGCGATAATCGCCGCGGCCAATTCCCGACCACTCCAGTGGTATTTGGTCTAGACAATAGTTGGGATCCGACGGATTATAGGTAATACTTGAGCCAATTTGAGCAATGCGCTTCAGGGCCAGACCTTCAGCGGACTGCAGCTCCAGCCTGGGACCATAGTGAATGTGCTCCAGGTGCCCGAATTTGCTGACCCGAAACCAATAGCTCGTATCGCAAGTCGTCAGGCGAAAGAGATGATCTGCAAACTCAATCATGACCTAGGCCTCCTTCACAATAACGGCCTCATAGGGTCTTAACCTACCATCGTACCCTTGTCGTTCATAATTCGATAGCAGCAAGACTGCTCCTTCCCACGGAGCTCGTTTCTCCGTGAGGGAGAAATTGAGGAGAATCACCAAGGACGCCCCATCCAAACTGCGGCGATAAATAAAGAGGTCTTTGCTGATCTTGAGGGTTTCAAAACTGCCCGCCTTCAGGATGTCATTTGTCTGTCTCAAGGCGATCATTTTCTTGTACATGCTGCGAATGGATGTGGGGTCACTTATTTGCGCTTCCATATTGATTTTTTCATAGTTTTTGTTGACGCCAAGCCAGGGTCGGCCGGTGGTAAAGCCAGCGTTAGGGCCGGAGTTCCATTGTAGCGGGGTACGGGCGTTATCCCTTGAAGTGGCTTTGATCATCCTCCAACGCAGGGCTGGGGGAAATCCTAAGCGTTTTGCTATCCCATAAATGTTGTGGGACTCAACGTCCGCCAGTTGATCCATGCTTGTAAAATCAAAGTTGGTCATGCCAATCTCTTGTCCTTGATAAATAAAGGGGGTGCCTCGCAGGCTGAGAAGCATGATACAGAGAAGCTTAGCGGACTTGTCCCAATAGACTCCATCATCGCCAAAGCGGGATACAGACCGGGGCTGATCGTGATTTTCAAAATAGTTGGCATTCCAGGGCAGTACATTCTGCCAGTGACTGATCGTTTTGGCGAAGCGGCCGGCATGGAATTTCCGTTTGAACCACTTCACAATGTATTGATCCGTCTCCATATGCGCAAAGGAGAAGATCATGTCCAGCTCTTTCCTCTCCGGGGCCATCAAATCCAGCGCAGTTTGGGGAGTGACAAAGACGGTTTCTCCCACAGTGAAACAATCATAGTGGTCCAGAACCTCACGGCGCAGTGTACGCAGTATCTCATGGGTACCCTCCTGGGAGAGATAGTGCTCGCTGCCGGTGAGTATTAGGGCTCTCCTCCCGTCAGCCAAACTTGACTTGTACAGGATGTTGATCACATCGCAGCGAAAACCGGCCACACCCTTACGGAGCCAGAAACGCATGATCTCCTTCACTTCCTGCAATACCCGGGGGTTTCTATAGTTCAGATCAGGCTGGTTCTTGGCAAAAAGATGCAGATAGTACTGACCGCTTTGTTCATGAAATTCCCAGGTTCCGCCTCCAAAAAAGCCCGTCCAGTTATTCGGGGGTTTTCTACCCCTACCCGACTTCCAGATATAGTAGTCTCTGTAGGGGCTGTTCCTGTCCTGACTCTGCAAGAACCAAGGATGCTGATCCGAGGTATGATTGATCACGAAATCCATCACGATTCTAATGTCGCGTTTTTTTGCCTCCGCCAGCAGCTGATCCATGTCCTCCATTGTGCCTAGCTCAGGGTGGATCCCTTGGTAGTCACTGATATCATAGCCAAAATCCACATTGGGCGAGGGGTAAACCGGGCTCAACCAGATGATCCCTACACCAAGGTCCTTAAGATTATCCAAGCGGGAGATGATCCCTTGCAGATCCCCAATTCCATCCCCGTTGGTATCTTGAAAACTACGGGGATAGATCTGATAGACCACCCGCTCCTGCCACCATTCGAGCACCTTGCGTCCCCTCCTTCAGTCCATCCCTAAAGGATCTGCTTCAAAAACTTCTTCGTCCTTTCTTCGCGCGGGTTCTCAAAGATCTGTTCCGGAGGTCCCTGTTCTACGATGACCCCTTCGTCCATAAACACGACCCGATCTGCCACCTGGCGGGTGAAACCCATTTCATGGGAGACAACCAACATGGTCATACCCCCTTGGGCCAAGTCTGTCATGACCTGCAGCACTTCGCCAATCATCTCCGGATCAAGGGCGCTGGTTGGTTCATCAAAGAGCATGATTTGAGGGTTCATGGCCAAAGCCCGGGCAATAGCTGCCCTTTGCTGCTGCCCCCCGGACAAAGTGGCCGGCTTTTTGTGAGCCTGGTCCTTGATTCCCACTCTCTCCAGATAGTGCAGGGCAATCTCCTCCGCCTCGCTCTTATCCATTCCCCGCACTGTTCGAGGTGCTAGAGTCACATTCTTCAAAATGGTCATGTGGGGATAGAGGTTAAAGGATTGAAACACAAAACCCACTTCCCGCCTTAGCTCCACAAGACTTTTCTGCCCCTTCAGCTCGATACCGTTGACAATGATATGGCCCTCCTGAATGCTCTCCAGACCATTGAGAGTCCGCAAAAGGGTGGACTTACCGGAGCCGGACGGACCAATGAGGACCACCACTTCGCTCCGCTCCACTGCTAAGCTGACGCCTCTGAGCACATGCAGCTGATCATACCATTTATGGACGTTCTCCATTTTTATTATCGCAGTTTCCACTGTTCATCCCCCAGTATCTATCACGTATGCACTGTTCCTCTTGCATCGTAGTGCATCTTCTCCTTATTCGTCAACTACTCCTTTATTTCGGACCACAAGACAGCTATAATAAAGCGGTGAGGTGGGATCAGCAAATGCACATCTTCCAGGCGAATCTAGGGGAAATCGCGGCCTTAGCCGCAGCTTTCTGTTGGACACTGAATGCCGTGGTCTTTGAAGCAGCCGGTAAAGAGGTTGGATCCCTCTCGGTCAACTACATCCGGTTCTTTGTGGCCTTTCCCCTACTAACCCTGGCCAATCTGGCCACAAGGGGTTTGGCCTTCCCCACCGATGCCACCGCAGTGATATGGTTCTACCTTTCCCTTTCGGGACTAATCGGCTTTGTCCTAGGGGACATTTTCCTCTTTCAAGCCTTCGTCGAGATCGGATCGCGTCTGACACTCCTGATCACTTCTCTGGGTCCTCCCATCGCTGCTTTAGCGGGTTTTTTGATCATGAAGGAACGGATTTCCCCTTTGGGGCTCTTGGGCATGTCGACCACGATCTTCGGCATAGGTTTGGTGGTCCTTACCGGCAATCCCAAAGAGAAGAAAGTCACATTCAATCGACCGCTTCGGGGTATCGTTTTCGCCTTCCTTGGAGCATTGGGACAAGCTCTGGGCCTTATTTTCAGTAAGATGGGCATGGGGACGTACAGCCCCCTGGCAGCCACCCAGATCCGCATCTTAGCCGCCTTCTTTGCCTTTACGCTTATGATCACACTGGGGAAGAAGTGGCCGGAAATTAGGCGAGCGTTTGGACACAAAAAGGCAATCGGTCAGATTACCCTAGGGGCTATTTTAGGTCCTGTTGTCGGGGTCACCCTGTCCCTCCTGGCCCTGCAGTTTGCCCCTGCAGGTGTTGTCTCCTCCATTACATCCCTGTCTCCGATCTTGATTATCCCCTTCTCTCTCTTAGTTTTGGAAGAAAAAGTGCTCCCCAAAGAGATACTGGGAGCACTCATTTCCATCGCCGGTGTCGTCTTACTGTTTCTCCGCTAAGACCTTGGCAATCCGCTCTAACGCCCAATCAACCTCTTCCTTGGTGATCACTAAAGGAGGAGCAAATCGAATGGTATAGTCATGGGTTTCCTTGCACAAAAGCCCCTCGTCCATGAGCCGCTCACAGAAGATTCGAGCCTTGCCATACTCTTTCTTAATCTCCACACCAAGGAGCAGGCCTTTGCCTCGAATCTCCTGAACATAGGGACTTCTTATCTTTTCCAAACCCGCCCGGAAATACGCACCGAGTTCGAAGGCATTCTCCACTAATCGTTCTTCCTCGAGCACCTCCAGGGCTGCTTCGGCCACGGCTGAACCCAAAGGATTGCCTCCGAAGGTCGAGCCATGATCTCCCGGTCCAAACACATCCATCACAGCCGAGGCAGCGAGCACAGCGGATACTGGATAGACACCGCCGCCCAGAGCCTTCCCCAAGATCAACACATCGGGCCTAGCGTCTTCATACTGATAGGCAAAGAGTTTGCCCGTCCGACCAAGGCCTGTTTGAATTTCATCCAACATCATCAGCACATTGTGCCTGGTGGCGAGTTCTCGCATCCTAGCCAGATAACCCTCGGGAGGAGTTAACACTCCCCCTTCACCCTGGATGGGTTCGGCGAGGATCGCCACGGTGTTCTTGGTTATCGCTTTTTCTAGAGCCTCGATCTGGCCGAAGGGCACGCTCACAAACCCCGGCGTAAATGGACCGAAACCATAGCGATACTGGTCTTCGGTGGAGAAGCTGATGATGGTCACGGTGCGACCGTGGAAGTTGTTGTCGAAAACGATGATTTCACTTTGTTTCTCGGGTACACCCTTTTTGAGCAGACCCCACTTGCGAGCAGCCTTGATTGCTGTCTCTACAGCCTCTGCCCCCGTATTCATGGGCAGGGCTTGTTCGTAGCCTGTGATCTGGCAGAGCTTTTTCAGAAAAGACCCCATTGTTTCATTGTGAAAGGCCCTAGATGTCAAGGTAATCTTGCCCGCTTGCCGCAGCAACGCATCAACAATTTTGGGATGCCTGTGCCCCTGATTCAAAGCAGAGTAGGCAGAGAGCATATCTAAGTATTTCTTACCTTCCAGGTCATGGACCCAGACCCCTTCTCCCCTTTCGATCACGACGGGAAGGGGACAATAGTTCTTGGCACTATATCGTTCCACATCCTTGATGAACGCATCAGTACGATCCACGGAAATCCTCTCCTTCGCTGACTATCCTAGCTTATGCTTCTTCATGAAATCAGCCAACACCTCGGCGAGATCGGGTTTGCCGATCTCCTGCAAATCATAGTACACCCTGGTAGTGGGCTGTTGGATCGTAACAATTCGATTCAGATCAATGGGTGTTCCGATGATGACCGAGTCACAATCCACCCTAGCAATGGTGGCTGCCAAATCCGCCCTCTGTTGATCGCTATAGCCCATGGCTGGGAGGAGTCTGCCTACATGGGGATAAATCGCATAGGTTTCAGCGAGCTTGCCAACGGCCTGAGCCCTGGGATCAACTATCTCAGCAGCCCCGTACTTCTGAGCAGCAATGGTTCCTGCGCCCAACTTCATTTCGCCGTGGGTGAGCGTGGGGCCGTCTTCTACGATAAGTACCCTTTTACCTTTGATCAGGGTGGGGTCTTCTACCTGGATGGGCGAAGCCCCGTCGATCACGACCGCCTCGGGATTGACCTTGCGAATGCTCTCCCTGACGATCTCAACATTCTCTGGAGCAGCACTGTCGATTTTGTTGATCACAACAACATCGGCCAGACGCATGTTAACCTCCCCTGGATAATAGGAGAGCTCATGCCCGGCCCGGTGGGGATCGGCCACAGTAATCATGAGATCGGTTTCAAAGAAGGGGAAGTCATTGTTCCCGCCATCCCACAAAATCAGATCGCAACCTTCGGGATCGCTTTCTGCTTCCCGCAAAATGGCTTCATAGTCGACGCCTGAATAAATCACATTGCCCCTTTCAATATGGGGTTCATACTCTTCCATCTCTTCGATGGTGCACTTGTGTTTAGCCAAATCATCGATGGTGGAGAATCGTTGCACCTTTTGGGCCGCCAAATCGCCATAGGGCATGGGATGTCGGATGGCCACAACCTTCAGACCCTGCTCCATCAAGTACTCTGCCACTTTGCGGGATGTTTGGCTCTTGCCTGTTCCCGTCCGCGTAGCACACACCGCAATAACTGGTTTCTTGCTCCTGATCATCGTCTGACGGGGTGCTAAAAGGATGAAGTTTGACCCGGCAGCATTGACAACGGAACTCAGATTCATGACGTCCACATAATGTAGGTCGCTATAAGAGAAGACGCAGTCATCAACATTGTATTTTTTTATCAAGTCCACGAGTTCCCCTTGTTCATAGATGGGAATGCCCGCGGGATAGAGTTGTCCTGCTAGTTCCGGGGGGTATTTACGCCCATGAATATCCGGAATCTGGGTGGCAGTAAAGGCAACCACATTGTACTTCTCCTTGTCCCTGTAATAGGTATTGAAGTTATGAAAGTCCCGGCCTGCAGCTCCAATAATAATGACGTTGGTTCTTGACATAAACTACCACCTCGTCCTTCTCACCATGGTGATCTGCCAGGGAGCTGAGCTCCTTTATATTTATTACATCTTTTTCGCATAATAATAAATATATTCTGGCAGATTTTATATTTTCTACTTAAATGTTATCATTTCCCCCG
>FZPS01000177.1_pt9 | contig 93784 bp, 65 predicted proteins | sample 1817821 | NCBI WGS metagenome assembly FZPS01 (sample SAMEA104158645, study PRJEB21678) | metagenome | place: Germany | collected 2015-04-21
CAACTATGTGTACAGCTTCGGTTTTTATCTCGGATTGGCTTCGAACCCCGTCTGGGGAAGTGCTAAGCAGCAGACTCCGTACAACAAGCTCACGGGCCTCTACAGGGGTATCCTTGCAGAGAGCGGCATTGTTGCAGAGTTTGAGGTACCTGACAACATAGGTGTCTACATCTCAGACAACAAAGAGATGGTCATAGTCAAGGAGCTGTATGGCAAAAAGGTGTCGACGGTTCTCAAGACTGACGAGCCCGGCTTGGGTGTCTACTCCGGAGCCACGACTGTCCTGAGCCCGGATGGCACAGTGACCATCGAGCGAGACATCGAGCCTTATCAGACCTACTACATGAGACGCGTAGCTGAGATCATTTCCTATGAAGGACAGCTTTCTGCAACTTACTCCAGACGGGACGGCGTCGACTGGATCGTCGTCGAGGGGGACGGTGAGCTTGAGCTCAGTGTCGACGGTTTAAGTCCGATCTCTGTCGGGGTCGAGAATGGCGAGGCGCTGCTAGTTCCGATTACGCGGCGGTAGCTAGCGAAATCCGTTTAGGGTAATAAGAATATCAAGTTCCGGTGTCCGACTAGACACGCGGAAGCAGGAGGTTACTATGTTTGCCAGAGCTGGACGGTCCACTCTGTTGTTTGTGATGATTCTGCTGACCATGCTTGCTTGCTGTGCAACGGCAGTATCCGGTGAAGGCTCGGGCCTGAGAGAGCAGAGCGAGATCCTCCTCAGAAGCCATGACGCTGGTATGAGGCTGGAAGAGGCCGACCTGGTGTGGGTTCCTCAGAGCGAGAACTCCGGATCGTTGTTTGTCCCGTTTCGAAAACAGTTCACGGTCGATGAGCCGATCGTCTCAGCAGGTGTGTTCGTTGCGGCTGACCGTGGAGTCACTGTGTATGTAAACGGAACTCAACTTGGCTTTGTGAAGCAGAAGCTCTTGGTGTCTATGAACGACTACCCAGGAGTGCGATGGATGGCAGGCGAGTATTTCGACATCACAGAGCTGGTCCGAGAAGGGCAAAACACCTTTGGCGCAAGAGTCGCGTCAACTGTTGTAGGAGGAAAGTCAGAAGGCGGACTGTTAGCTCAGATTGTCCTGCACGGCGCAGATGGTTCAGTGACACGCATATCCTCTGACGGCAGCTTTGATGTATGCGGCAGCAACATCTTCACTACCGGGTGGACGCTTCCGCCAGACATGGGTGGCGATGATGCCGGACAGACTTGGGTGAAGGCAAGCGTCTACGCACCGGGATGGGAGAGAATCATTGCTTTCGGAAGGCGGGCCAGTGGCGAGGTTGACTACACCCTAATTACGAGCCTGTGGAAGGACACGGGGAATGTGACAACATTGGACGCCTCAGAGGAGAGCACCATGGACGGTTTTGTCACGGCCGATGGTGCCAAGCTGATGCTCAACGGCAAAGAGTATCGCGCCATTGGAGTAAACGTGCCGCATCTGCACTCGGCGTACAACGGCACTTGGCATCACATATCCCAGATTTATGGCAACGCAGAGAATGCCAAAGAGGCGATGGTCGCAGCGATTATCGACGCCCATCGCAACAAGGTTGCGTTTATCAGATTTTTCGCCAATCCTGGGTATCCAGTCGATGCTGAGAAACTCTACTTCAAGGACCGCGACGAGTACTGGCGCCAGATGGATGAAGTCTTTGACTTGTGCCGAGCTCACAACATAAGGCTTATACCCTGTCTTGGCGTCGTCAGTGGTTGGTTCTACATCTGCGGAGAACCAAAACAGGCTCTCCTAGACCCCAACTCCAAGACTTACAACGCAACTTACAACTACGTTGAGGAGTTTGTTACCCGCTACAAGGACGACCCGGTTGTCCTGATGTGGGAGCTCGAGAACGAGGCGTTTCTCGCTGCAGATGTCAATATGCAGGGACGCTCAGGGCTTGGCGCAGGCCAGTTCCCTGCAGGTTCACCGTATGTCAAGCCGACTCTCACTCTTGAGGACAGCCTGACCTTTGATATGACGCTCCAGGTGTATAAGGAATGGACTTCGATCATCAAGAGCCTAGACCCGAATCACTTGGTGACCAGTGGAGACGCGCATGTTAGAGACACAAGCGAAAGTCTTCGCAGATACTTCCCAGGCCAGGTCTGGATCTTAGACTCTCTGGACCAGCACGTTGCCAATTATATCGAGTCCCAAACAGAGCCTCTTGATGTGTTCAGTATCCATGCGTATGGTCCGCAGCCGTCTGCTCGCTGGCCTGGGCATGTTTCGACCACGGACTACTACACATCTTTGGTAAGGGCTGCTCATTCGAAGCCCGCCCCGGTCTTTATCGGTGAGCTGGGCAATGGCGGTCCGTCTTTTGGCGAAGACCCTGAGGCGGCCTGGACTCGATCGTTTATCGACGCGATGGAGCAGGAGGGAGTCTCCTTAATGGCTCTGTGGGTATGGCATTTCCCGTGGCAGCCAATGAACACCCTCGACGGATTCAGTCATCCCAAGTTGATGCAGCAGGTGAAGGAGTTCAACGAGAAGTACGCGGGCTATTAGTTGCGTCTTTGGCTTACTACTGAAGAGAGGGTTTGGTGGATATGGTCATGAGGTTGGGCCTGCGGAAGGTTTCAAGAATATTGGCAATTTCCGCAATACTCCTGGTTGGTACACTGATTGTTGGGGCCGGTGTGTCCGGAGCGGCAGTACCGTACCGCAGCTACATCTACGACTACTGGGCAGAAGTCGTCCCAACGCCGAATGCCTATGTTCCCACGAAGGTTATTACAGGCAGAGACCTGGGACTTGGGCGCTTTAGCAGCCCGCATGACCTCAGTGTGGATACCGAAGGCAACATATACGTGTTGGACTCCGGGAACAACCGCATTGTGGTGCTCAACTCAGACTTCGCCGTCGTCAAGATAATAGACTCCTTTGACAACCAAGGGGTTAGTGACGGCTTCAATGGCCCGCGTGGGATCTACGTTACCGATCAGGGGAGAATTTACATAGCCGACACAGGAAATGCCAGAGTGGTTGAGCTCACAAGTGACGGTGAGCTTGTCAGAATGATCCTGGCACCGGAGGTCGACGACCAAGGCATCATTGGTGAAGACTTCAGGTATGTTCCTACCAAGGTCGCTGTTGACCCCACCGGACGAGTGTACGTCCTGGTCGCAGACGAGTACGAAGGGCTGCTGTCCTTCACCAAGCGTGGCGATTTTACAGGGTTTGTCGGTGCTCCTAGAGTGACACCCAAGATCATTGATGTGATTTGGCGGTCCTTGTCAACTCGTGAGCAGCGCGAACGATCAAGCCTTTTTCTTCCGACTGAATATGCCAACATGGATGTTGACCACAAGGGGCTCATCCTTGCAGTTGAGACAAACAAGATACGCAGGCTCAACCCGGCCGGTGATGACGTCCTGATCTACAGAACCACTCTTCCTCCGCAGGGAGACCTCAAGTTTCCCGGGCTCTGGGACCGTGGCGGCCAGCTGGCAGGACGAGCCACCTACGTCGACCGGTCGACCTTCGTTGACGTTGTCTCTGGTCTGTTTGGGACGTATAGTGTCCTGGACGGCAATAGAGGCCGTGTCTTTACTTACGACCAGGTCGGGCGGTTGCTGTACGTGTTTGGAGGCCCGGGCCAGCAGACAGGCCTCGTTGTCAACCCCGTTGCTATCGACATGCTGGGTGACAAGGTGCTGGTGTTGGACAGAAGCACTGAAGCGATCACCGTTTATGAGCCTACCCTGTATGGAACTGCAATCCTCAAAGCGTTGGGGTACTACCAAGCCGGCTTGTACGAAGAATCGACGCGTATGTGGCAGCAAGTGCTCAAGCTGAACACCAACTACTCAATCGCGTACGCTGGCATCGGTGATGCGCTCCTTAGACAAGAGCGCTACGTCGAGGCTATGAGGCACTATCGTCTGGGCGATGATCGGATCGGCTACTCGGAGGCCTTTTCGTACGCTCGGAAAGAAGCGGTCGACAAGTGGTTTGGCGTAGTTATTACAGCTGTTATAGTGTTGATTATCGTGATCAAGGCAATCGGGTGGCTCCGGAGGCAGGCGCCGCCAAAGCCTGCGGCACCCAGGAAACCCGAACCCGAGGGCGGACTTCGTGCATGTCTGCTTGAGATATATCGTGGGTTGAAATACGCCCTTCATGTTGTTGTCAGTCCCTTGGACGGATTCTGGGAACTGAAGCATGAAAAGCGCGGCAGTACAGCTAGTGCCACGGTAATTCTCTTGCTGGTGTGTGCTACATACATCTTCTTGCGGCAGTATACCGGCTTTGTCTTTAACACGCGGGATACCTCGAGGATCAACATCTACACAGAGGTTGCCAGCGTCTTGGTCCCGTTCGGGCTCTGGTGTATTGTCAACTGGTCTTTGACTACCCTTATGGATGGCAAGGGCACCATCAAGGACATATACATTGCTACCTCCTATGCCTTGGTGCCACTGATACTCGTATACGTCCCGCTGACCATTGTCAGTAACTTCATGACAATCGAGGAAGGGGCTTTCTACACCTTGTTCCTTGTCCTCGCCTTGATTTGGGTAGGTCTCTTGGTCATTGCGGGCAACGGTGTGGTACACGACTACACTGCATCCGTGAGCGTTTGGACTTCGGTGCTCACAGTTGCAGGTATGGCCCTGGTCCTGTTCATTTCGTTGTTGTTCTTCAGCCTGATAAACCATTTGTTCGGTTTCTTCTCAGACCTGTACACCGAACTCATGTTCAGGCTTTGATCTGGAAGGGGGATTTGGGTTGAGCATGAGCTACGCATCAAGGACAAGGGTCACGCTATTGCTCGTTATACTGGCGATGATCGTCGCGATATTGACAGTATCGTCCACTAGAACTGTGACCGCAACTGTGCCGGACGGCATGGAGCTCGTCGCTGAGAATGAGTACCTCTCGCTATACATAGATCCCGATACTGCGGAGATTTCGGTGCTCGACAAGCGCACTGGATCCGTTTGGTATTCGAATCCGCCTGATAGGAATAGGATGGAGACTATCGCTCGCGGCACCGGTAAAAAAGCGTTGGGTGCTCAGCTTACGATTGCTTACTTCACCCCGGACGGCCTGCGAAGAGTCTATGATAGCTACAACAACAGCGTTGAATTGGGCCAGTTTGAGATACAGCCTATTGACCGCGGGGTGAGGGTAGAGTATCTGCTTGGCCAGAAGTGGAGGGCAGAGGACTATCTGCCTGTGATGGTTGACAGAGATAAGTTTGAAGACCTCATTCTGGCTAAGGTCACTAAGGAATCAGACAGGAAGCTGCTGCTAAACAGCTACGACTTGATCTCATTGCAGCCGCTCACAGATGAATCGGAAGAGTCGTACAACAAGAGCTTGCTTGGAGACTACAAGCTTGTGCTTCACGAGTCGCTTACGGGAGAGCCCGTTGACGCCACGCAGGAGGATCTGTTCGATAGAGTAGCGAGTCAGATCGTGAAGTACAACGACAATGTCAAGAGCCGTGCTGAGCTGAAAGAGCAGCACTTCGCACACTTGAGAGAATGCCCCACTTATGTGCTTAGGAATACGGTCATTAGGTGGGATTTGGCCGATATCCAAGACATAGTCAAGAATGTGGGCTATTCACCCGAGGAGATCCAAAACGACCATCGGGATCACCAGTTGAACGTCCCCGTGCCCAACCCAGAGGTTTTTGAGGTTGCGATTGAGTACACGCTTGATAAGGACAACCTTGTAGTCAGGGTCCCGACAGCAGACATCGTGTATCCTCTGAATGCTGTTGCGAAGGATGGCAGCATAGTCACTTATCCACCCTACACGCTCAATGTCTTGCCGTATTTTGGTGCTGCGGACAGAGACCAAGAGGGCTACATCTTCGTTCCTGACGGGTCGGGCGCGCTGATTTACCTCAACAATGGAAAAACAACTGCGCCTCAGTACCTCAGGCCGGTCTATGGCAGCGACAGGTCATTGGGCCCGGTCGACGAGGTCATATCAGTGGAGCAGCAGATACATCTGCCGGTGTTTGGTATGAAGCGCGGTGACCAGGCGTTCCTTGCGGTCATCGAATCAAGCGATTCAACCGCACGGATCAATGCCGATGTCGCGGGACGGTCGGATTCATACAACAAGGTGTCTGCTCAATTCGTATTGATCGCTCAAGGCGAGACGGCTCTAAAGGGAGATATCAGCGGCAAGTTCTCTGTGACCAACATGAAGGTCCAGACCAAGATAAACGTCTACCAGTCAAGGATGTTCCTTGAGGACATATGCATCCGCTACTTCTTCCTCGATGGCGATGACGCTGATTATGTGGGTATGGCCAAGAGTTACAGGGACTACCTGATCGAGAAAGGCTCGCTGAGAAGGCTGGAGGCGAGTGACAACGTCCCGCTCTATCTTGAGATCGTGGGAGCAGCTACCCGGGAGAAGCCTATAATGGGTCTTCCTCGAAAGGTTGCAGAGCCTCTGACTACATACGAAGAGGTTGGAAGCATCGCAACAGAGTTGCTGAACGCCGGAATAAAGGACATTCGCTTGGTGTATTCCGGTTGGATGGCAGGCGGTGTTAAGCATGTGTATCCTCAGCGTGTCAGGCTTGAGAAAGCTCTTGGCACCCGGGACGACCTGACCAGGACTATCGGTTATTTGAAGTCTGCAGGTGTTAAGGTCTTTCCTGAGGTTGGGTTCTTGCAGGTCTACAGAAACACTCTGGGCGACGGTTTCAACTCGTGGAGCAGTGGCGCGCGGTTTCTCAATGGCAAGATAGCCACTGTTTACGAGTACAACACTGCGACTATGCAGTACGACCCGGCGACTGCTCGTGTTGTCGTATCGCCTTCTATACTGGATCGACTGATTGATCGCTTTTGCTTGGACTTCGCAGAGTACCGGACCGCAGGTATTGCTCTGACTCATATGGGCAGACAGATTAACTCGGACTACCGGGAGGATCCAAACGAACTGATCGATAGGCAGCAAGCTCTTGGAGTGCAGGAGCGGCAACTGCAGAAGCTCAGCGGCGAGCACGGCTACGATGTCATGGTCAGGGGTGGGAATGCTTACGTTCTCCCATACGTATCCGACATCGTTGAGATGCCTACAGCGAGCAGTGCGTACCGGATATTCGACCGTTCGATACCGTTTTACCAGATCGTTACACATGGCTTTATTGGGTATGCTGGTGAGCCAATCAACTTCTCTAGCGATTACCTAACAGCTGCCCTGAAGACTATCGAGACGGGCTCCAACCCGTACTTCAAGGTGTGCTGGAGAGATGCGTCTGTGCTAAAGGGCTCTGAGTCTCAGTATCTGTACTCACTCGACTTCGACCACTGGAGAGAGACTATTCTGACGTTCTATGCCAGCGTGAATGACATGCTCAGGGATGTGCAAGATCAGGTGATCATCGGCCACACGCAGCTAGAAGAAGGCGTGTTCAAGACCACTTATGAGAACGGGGTCGAGATTATTGTCGACTACAACACCAAGCAGGTCTATCGCAGGTAGTGCGTTGGCCGGGGAGGTAGGAGAACGTGAAGCTTCTGAGTAGATTTCGGCTTACCCTGGATAGGAGAGAGAGCTTGGCCGGGTACCTGTTCACCCTGCCGTTCACTATCGGGTTTATACTGTTCTTTCTTAGGCCGTTCATCCAGTCCGTGGTGTTCAGCCTCAACGAGCTAGTGATCGTGCCTAAGGGCTACGAGCTGCATTCGGTTGGTTTTGAGAACTATAGGTACGCTTTGCGCGTTCACCCGACATTCGTGAGGACGTTCGTCGATCAGGTGATCGCGATGCTGACCACAGTCCCGGCGATTATTACATTTAGCTTTTTCGCTGCGGTCTTGTTAAATCAGGAGTTCCGAGGCCGTACGCTCGCTCGAGTTGTGTTTTTTCTGCCTGTCATAATGAGCGCGGGAATCGTTCTTAGACTCGAACAGACGGACTACATGACCTCGGTAATGAGCACGACCGATAGCGATACTCAGATTTTCAGTATGGCTTCATTGTCCGGGTTTTTCATGCAACTGCAATTGCCGCAGACACTGTTGACGTACATCATGAATGCGGTCAATTCACTTGCTCAGATTATTAGGGCATCGGGCGTACAGATACTGATCTTCTTGGCTGGCCTGCAGTCGATCCCTCCGTCGCTGTTTGAAGCTGCCGACGTAGAAGGCGCTACGAAGTGGGAATCGTTCTGGAAGATCACGTTCCCGATGCTAAGCCCGCTGATCTTGACCAACATCGTATATACGATTATCGACTCGTTCACCTCGCCGGCCAATGCTCTCGTGAGGTTGATCAGAGATACGGCGTTTGGCGGAGTGGGCTACGGAGTGAGCACCGCTATGGGAGTTCTGTATTTCCTGGCAGTCTCAGTGGTCTTGACTATAGCGATTGCTATCATCTCACCGAGGGTGTACTACCAGCAGTAAGGCAGTCGCGATAGCGGACAGCGTACCTGACGCGGCTTCTACATCTCGTTTCTCTGGTGAGCATGTGCGTTCGATTAGGACAAAGAAAGGGGCCAGACCGATGGCGTTAGCGCAGAAGATGCGAAACAGAGGTGCGGCCGATCTGCGGAGAAGGCTGCTGCTGGATAAAGCGGGTTCGATAGCGTGGAGCCTGATCAGAGGCGTCCTGATACTGGGTATCTCTTACGTAATATTGCTGCCTTTGCTCACAAAGATTTCCGCCTCGTTTATGGAGGAGCGGGACCTGTTTGATCAGACGGTGAAGTGGATTCCGAAGCACTTCACTCTTGACAACTACAAAACAGCGTTCAAGCATATGAAGTATCCGATTGCTTTCCTCAACTCGGCTGCGTTCGCTGTTGGTATAGCACTCCTTCAGACGCTTGCTTGCGCAACCGTAGGTTATGGCTTTGCCAGGTTTAGGTTTAAGGCCAGTGGTATCCTGTTTGCCTTGGTCTTGTTCACCATAGTAGTTCCGCCACAGATGATCTTCATTCCGCAGTACTTGAACTTCCGTTTCTTTGACATATACGGCCTTATTAAGGATGGCGGAGTAAACCTTATCGGGACGATCTGGCCGTTCGTCGCTATGTCGTTGACCTGTACCGGATTGAAGAACGGTCTCTTCGTCTACATCTTTAGGCAGGTCTTTAAAGGGATGTCGAAGGAACTCGAAGAGGCCGCGTATGTCGATGGAGCCAGCCGGTTCAGGACTTTCTACGGAGTGATGCTGCCGGGCGCTATACCTTCAGTAGTCACGGTGTTCTTGTTCGCCTTTGTTTGGCAATGGAATGACGACTTCCTTACAACGGTATTCCTCCCCTCCGCGACTATACTCCCTGTGACTCTCTCGCAGCTTGGCTACAGCGTGTCGTGGGGTACAGGAACAGAGGGTGCGACAAGCCAGTACGCATCGCTCATAATCAACACGGGCAGTCTGCTGTTCATTCTGCCATTGTTGATCCTATACACCTTCATGCAGCGGTTCTTCATAGAAAGCATAGAGAGAACCGGGCTTGTAGGTTAGATTGGGCGCTGTCTACGATACCGTAGATTGGCCTGTGCGGAGAGGGGGTGTTCAACAGGACTACTGCATCAGCCCCTTAGGGTTCAGACACATTGCTGCCGAACGGGCAAGTAATCACATCAAGGAGGTAGCAGAACATGAAGCGGATCCATTACGTTACCGTGTTGTTGGTGACACTAGCACTAACAGTAAACGGGCTCGCTCTCGCCGCGGAGTATGTGATTGAGGGCAAACCCTTTGACTTCGGTCAGGAGTTTGACTTCGGTGGCGCGACCGTTACATTCATAGGTCACTACGATAAGCTGGCTTACGACGAGGCGGCCAGCCTGGCGGACAAGATGGGTGGCGTGCCTCCGGAGCGAATCAAGGAAGCTGAGGAGAAGTTCAACTGCAAGATCCAGTCGATTGTTGTGCCTGCCAACGAGGCTCAACAGGTTCGTCTGGCGAGGCTACTCTCAGGTGAGTCTGCATGGGATGTCTGGGTAGGTGTTAGCACTCCTGCATTTGAGGAACTTGCTGGTCAGCAGGTCTTTTTCCCAATAAGCGACATTGTTCCTCAGGAGTACTGGGATTCAATGCCTGCTCCGCACCGTGCAATCTGCAAGACGCTCGACTACAAGGGCAAGATCTACGGCTTTGGTACAGCTAGTGCCGCGCTTATAAACACCTCGCTGATCTCTTACAACAAGACCATGTTTGAGCGAGAAGGCCTACCAGATCCCTACGAGCTCTACAAGAACGGGGAGTGGACATGGGAAGCTTTCAGAGACATCGCTGTCCAGGCTACCCGTGACTTGGACGGAGACGGCACAATCGATGTGTATGGAATAGCTGCAATAGCCGGTCACGACGGCCTCGGGCGTCTAGCTTACTCAAACAACGCTTGCTTCGCTGACTTCGATGAGGAAGGACGCCTCGTGTTCATGCTGGATTCTCCTGAGGGGCTCGAAGCGTTCAGGTTCTGGAAGGAACTCGTTGACCTCAAGGTGATCGCTTTCGGTGGTGAGAACCTTACTCAGTTCATAAATGGCCAGGCAGCAATGGATCTCGGCTTCATGCTGTGGCACCTGCTCTATCCGTATCAGGACATGCAGGATGAGATCGGGTTGGTCCCGGTTCCGATGGGTCCTTCTGCTGACGACTACGTGTTCGCACCCAGAGACGGAGAGGGCTTCGTGCTGCCTGCAAACAGCGAGAACCCACTTGGCTTGATCGCACTGGTCAACTTCATGTGGCCGCCTGAGAGGTTCAACGATCTCTACTTTGACACCGTTTTCATGGACATGTCACCTAGCCGCGAGGTCTATGAGGTCCTGAAGAGATCACATGCTGAGTGGGACGGCACCCACTACAGAGTATGGGTCCACGTCGCACGCAATGGCCTGTGGGATGCAATGGGCAAGGTCGAGCACGAAGGAATGGCACCTGCTGCTGCGCTCGAGGAAGTCAAACCTCGCATTCAGGCCGCCATCGACGAGTTGTACAGGCAGTAACCGTAGCTGAAGCAGATGAGGTTGAGTAGTAGGAGGCGGGTTGGACCCGCCTCCTACCTAACATGCTCGTTCGCTGCAGACCCGTCTCTTCGCCGTCCTCTGCAGATTTGCCTCCTATTTCAACAATCGCCCGCCATCCACTACGATCATCTCGCCTGTCATGTAGCTGGCAGCAGGAGAAGCCAAGAAGAGTGTGGCTGTTGCTATCTCGTCCGGATCGCCCATTCTCTGAAGGGGTATCATCTTGGTCATTTCATTGACAACCTGTCTCATCCTCTCGGCTTCTGGGCCTTCGCCACTCATTCCTTTGGCCACGCCTTCTGTCGCAATCGCTCCGGGAGCCACGGCGTTTACAAGAATGCCGTAAGGAGCGACCTCTAGAGCGAAGGCCTTGTTGAACATCGCCACTCCGCCTTTGGAGGCGTCGTAGGCGGCCAGGCCGACGGCTGAGGGGTGAATAGCGTCAATGGATGCGATGTTGATTATCCTCCCACCGGTCTTCTGAGCGATCATCTGAGCAGCTGCGGCTTTGGATGCGTACGCTAGTCCGGTGAGATTGATGGCCAAGACTTTCTCAAACAGCTCCCGATCCATTTCCATCATTGGCACATTGGGGAAAATTCCCGCGTTGTTGACGAGGATGTCAACAGACCCGAACTCGTCAACACACTTTTTGACCATCTTGTCCCCTGCGTCAGGTTGACTGATGTCAACCTGTATGGCCACTGCTTTGCCAGGCCCTCCTGATAGCTTCGCGGCTGCGGCTTCAGCCGCCTTAGCGTCTATGTCAGCAATCACAACGTTGGCGCCAGCCCATACAAACCGTTTTGCGATGCCGAATCCTATTCCCATAGCCCCGCCGGTCACAATCGCATTTTTGCCACTGATGTCAAACGGGTTGCTCATATTTAGGGTTGTCATTGACAGCCATCCTCCTCTCATACCTTTTAGCCTCTATGTCATCCATCGCCGCAGTGATTCTTGCTGAAGTGGAGGCTGTTGGGCCTCGACCAGACCGCATCCACTCAAGCGGTCTCGGCCGCATTGTCGCCCAAGATAGCCTTGAGGTCCTCATCTGCGGTGGTGATGGGCATTACATTGAACTTCTCTTTCAAAACGTTGTATATGCTCGGTGTAATGAACGAAGGCAATGTCGGCCCGATCCTCATGTTCTTGATGCCAAGGTAGAACAGTGACAGCAGGATCGCAACAGCCTTTTGTTCATACCACGACAGTATGATTGATAACGGTAAGTTGTTCACGTCGGTCTCGAACGCTTCTGCAAGAGCCAACGCTATCTTGACTGCCGAATACGCGTCGTTGCACTGACCTACATCAAGGAGCCTCGGGATACCATCGATGTCGCCGAAGTCCAGCTTGTTAAATCTATACTTGCCGCAGGCCAGGGTGAGTATCACGCAGTCCTGTGGGATCTTCTCAGCTAGTTCGGTGTAGTAGTTGCGGCCCGACTTGGCGCCGTCACATCCGCCGATCAGGAAGAAGTGCCTTATGGCACCGGACTTGACTGCGTTGATCACCTCGTCCGCGACGCCGAGGACCGCGTTTCTCGCAAAGCCGACCGTTATATATCTTTCCTCGCCGTCCTCTTCAAACCCGGGTGCCTCCAGAGCAGCTTGGATCACAGGCGTGAAGTCCTTGTCTGCAATGTGGGTCACTCCAGGCCATGCCACCAGTCCGGTAGTGAAGATGCGGCCCTTATAGGTTTCGCGAGGCTTCTGTATGCAATTTGTTGTCATCAAGATCGCACCTGGGAATTCGCTAAACTCCCTCTGCTGATCCTGCCATGCACCTCCGTAGTTGCCTACCAGGTGAGAGTGCTTTTTGAGCTCAGGATAACCGTGAGCCGGAAGCATCTCTCCATGAGTGTAGATGTTGATGCCAGTGCCTTCTGTCTGTTCGAGCAGCATTTTCAGGTCCTTTAAGTCGTGCCCGGACACGAGGATTGCATTGCCCTTTACAGGCGTCACTCTAACCTTGGTAGGTTGGGGGTGCCCATAAGCGCTAGTATTTGCTTGATCGAGCAACTCCATGACTCTGATGTTGACTTCTCCCACCCTGAGCGCTGTTTGGAACAGTTCCTCAATGTCGTGGTTTTCTTCTGAGAGGAAGCTCAGGATTTCGTGGACAAACGCGTAGACATTCTCATCCTCCACACCGAGTATCTGAGCGTGATCGATGTATGCAGCCATGCCCTTTAAGCCAAACAGTATGAGATCTTCAAGTGCTACGATGTCATCGCCGATTTCTTTCAACCGAGCGACCTTGCGTTCGTTGATCTGGTCTCGCTGCGCGACTAGCTCGGCGATTGAGGCAGCGGGTGACCATTCAACTACATCCGGCGCTTGCTCAGTAGCTTTGCCTGATGCAGCAGCCGATGATTCATAGAGGGCGCGAGCCTTCTTTCTAATCTCAGTTGATTTTTCGATTAGTCCTCTTAGGCGATTGGAGTCAAAGTTGACGTTTGTGACAGTGGTAAAAAGGCTCTCGACCACGAAAACGTCGATGTCCCTGTCTCTCTTTCCCAGATTGTAAGCGCGGTGCGCATACCATGAGATCCCCTTACAAGCATGAATCAACAGGTCTTGCAGGGCGGCTGTCTCTGGGTCTTTGCCACAAACCCCAAATGATGTGCATGCTTTTTCGCGTGCTCTCTGTTCGCACTGGTAGCAAAACATACTTACTCCCCCTGTGTTCGCTTCAGATCTGTGAGCCTCTTGCCAGCAAGGTAGTCCCGAAACTGCGCAGTCGTCGATGACACGAACCCGTTGAACAAACAACTTCCAAGCAAGCAGTCTTTCTTTCCTAGGTAGCAACTAGGCATCTCGATGGGGCCTTCAATAGCCTCGTATACGTCCAGCAGAGTGATCTGATCAGCAGGCTTTGCCAGGGTGAAGCCTCCTCGCGGTCCCGGAGTTGATTTCACCAAGCCTGACTTGGCTAGCCTCTGAAGCACTTTCGATAGATGGGCGTGTGATGCACCAGTCTCGCGAGCAATCTTCTTTGTTGTAAGGTGCTCGGACGGATGCTTGGCAAGAAGACCCATACTGTGGAAGGCAAGCGATGCCGCTTCGCTTATATGCACGACTGTGCTCATCGGCGATCACCCTTTCTAATATTATGGTACTCGAATACTAGATTGTCGTCAAGTACTTTTTTTCATCTTTTTTGTCTTGGTGTTGTCGGTACAGTAGAAAGCTGCCGGTCTATGCTTGGACCAGCAGCTCGATAGGCCTGAGATATAAGGCTATTTCCCGGAGATAGTCACACCAGAAAGCGCTATCCACGGAATGATTGAGCTTCCGAAGTCTACGCGCTCTCTTGAGATCCCTGTTATGTTCTTGTACGCCTCTGCAAGATTGCAGGAAATCATCGACTCGCTGATCGGGTACTTGATCTCGCCATCCTCTATCAAGTAGCTGTTTTTTGCGACTCCTGAGAAATCCCCGTAGCTATTGGGCGCACCACCCGACAGTCTGCACAGCAGAATGCCTCTCTCGACGGACCTGACGAGGTCTGAGAGAGATTGATTGCCAGGCTCTACTACGATTGCTCCCCCTTGATTTACTGCACGCGCTCTCCCGGTCTTTCGTGACCCATAGATGCCGAGGAGTAGGCCTTTGAGCACCCCACGCTCTATGAGAGTGCTGTTCTGTGCGGCGTACCCGTCGCTCGTTACAAAGTAACCGTCGGCTATTTCGTCTGCAACGGGTCTGCAGTGGAGGGTGAGTTGGGGACCGGCTACGAGCTCGCCGACTTTGTCCTTGTAGATGCTGGTATCAGAGACTACGGGACCGTCAGTCAATGAGCCGAAGAGGAACCCCCATATACTGCCGAATGCGTCTGGAGTGACTATGACGTCTCCGACGAATTTGCCCTCTATTGGGCGGGTTGCGGTCTGTTCGACGGACTGCTTGAGCAGCATGTCGACTGAACCGCAGTCGATGAGCTCTCGATCGAGGTCCAGCATAGAGACTCCAGTACCGTTGAGTGAAGAGACTTTGTCATCCTCGCTGGCCGAGAACATGGCTACGAAGTGATAGATGCCTTTGAATGTTTTGAAATCAACGCCGTTAGAGTTCATCACATAGTTATTGGAGCGCGTGAAACTTAGGATTACTTGCCTGAGGTTGATAGTCGGGTAGCGTTGGCCGACAGTAGCCACGAAGCTCTTGAGCCGATCATACATAGCGTCCAGATCCGGCTCCAAGGGACCTTTGCAAAACTCCGCAGGTTCTTGCCGCTCGGCGATATCGTGTGCTTCATCTGGATGCGCTCCGGCTGCTATGTCCATGACATCCGACACAGCCTTCTCTATAGATGCCTCGTCCGAGCTGCTTATGCCTATTTGGCCATTCCTGGAATCCTTGATCACACCGAGGTGTAGAGATGTGTTGAAAGTGGTTCTGAGCAGGTTGATCTCCCCGGCCTCTATGTTCATCTCGTGCTTTTCGCTAATTGAGAGGTTGGTCTGGGCTTTGTCTGCACCTGCCTTCATCAAAGCCTCTAAGCTGCGCTTTGCGATCCTCACGTCTTTTTCGACATCGTGACGCATCTCTACCTACCTCCTATGCTTACTTGGCACTTGACAGCAGGGCCACCCATTCCAACAGGTATTGGCTGCTTCTTTCCGCACATCCCTGCTCCGCTCCAGTGCATCTCATCGGAGACCATGCTCACTGTCTTGAGGACGTTATATGCCACGCCGGAGATTGTCGTGTTCTTGATAGCCCGTCCCAGCTTGCCGTTCTTGATCTCGTACCCCAGCTCAATGCCGAACATAAACTCACTTGTCGAGTCGGCCTCGCCGTTGTTGGATCTGATCAGGTAGTACCCGTCGTCTATGGAGGCGATCATGTCTTCGAGTTTGCTGGTACCTGGGAGAATGGCTGTGTTTCTCATGCGGATGAGAGGTTCGTCAGAGAACTGGTAAGCCCTGGCGTTGCCTGTGGGTGCGACGTTGAAGTGGCTTGCGCTCTCTTTGCTGTGCATGAAGCTCTTGAGAATGCCTTTGTCTATTATCACCGCATCCTCGGCCTTGGTGCCTTCGTCGTCTACATACACAGGAACTGGACAAGTCTGACCAAGAGCGGTGTTGGCGAAGTCAACAAGAGTTATGAGGGGGCTCGCAACCTCTTTTCCTAGCAATTGCTTTGCCACAGATCCGCCGAGGACAATGTCAGCTTCGGTCGTATGCCCTATTGCCTCGTGTGCCAGGATCCCTGCTAGCTCTGCGTCCAGGACACAGGTTCGGACGCCTGCATCTGCATAAACGCCTTCTCTCTTTCTCATGAGGTGTTCGTACTGCTCTTCGATTCCTGGAAAGAGAACCGAGGGTGATTCGAACACGTCCTCAAACTGACCGAGGCCGCCATATACCTGATAGAGGTCAACAGGCTCGCCATCTTTTTCCACACACAGAGTGATATAGATATGGCTTCTTGGTGTCATGGAGGTGAAGCGAGAGCCGTCAGAAGTGATCACGCTTTTCTCCATGTCGAGACAGTTCAGAAACACCGTTCTGCTTTGGAGATTGGGGTATCTTGTCGCTATGTGGTCATCGATCTCCTTGATGAAATCAACGAGCTGTTTTTGAGTCAGTCGAGGCTTGTTTGTCGCAAAGCTGCTGTCATGCGACGCTGCTACTACAGGCAGTGGGCCTTTGCTATGTTCCCTTCTTGAACCAAGAAACTCTGCGTTGTCTGTCGCAGCCTTGATAACTGATTCGATAGCGTCTTTTTGCAGTTCAGGAGTTGAGGCAAAGCCCCATGACCCGTTTTTGTAGACGCGGGCCGATACCCCTCCTGTTGTCGACCGAGTGTTTACAGTGTTGTTGCCCTTGACAAATCCCACTCTTACGCTGCGGTTTTCTTGTACTCTCAGTTCAGTGTACGAGCTGAAGAGCCGGGAATAATCCTGAAGGTCCACTGTCGTCATACTTCCACCCTCCGTTTCCATACCTTAGCGCGTTAGGAGTATTATTCGCTACCACTCCCTGAAATCCCTTATTGCAAGCGACAAAAACTGGGCATGATTGCAGACGGCAGGATGAAGGACACACAAGATGTGGGATATGTACGAACAGGCACTGCGATCACTTCGCAGTGCCTGTGACTTGATTGGTCTCGCTTGAGTCTAGGTGCGGATTTTTACACGCCGAAGATCTGGCCTCCCCAGGTCCCAAGAAGGAGTAGGATGAGAACTAGGAAAATGATCCAGGCGTTCCGCCATCCGAATCCGCTAGTGCCCCAGCCCATAGAGTCATCCTCCCTCTGCTTCAGTCTCAATACTATGTATACGCGCGCGCTGCGGTCCTGTTCATGATGGAACTGCAATCGGTCATGAGTCACTGAGTGGAGGAGACTAGTCAGGAATTCTGGCAAACCACTCAAGGCCTTTGTTGGAGAGCTCGATTACGCCGCGCTTTTCTGCTGCTTCTGCCAGCTTTTTAGACCTGCTGAAGCCGTAGTCCTGGTAGTCGCACTTGCGCGAGATAAGAGCATTGTTGATAGTGGAGAATGGAACCGGTCTTCGTTCCTTCCCGCCCCCGAGTTCTGCCACGACACGTCGCAGCGTAGCGAAGGGTTCCGGGATCTCGGCGGTTTTTGACCTGCGTTCGGGGAGCTCAAGATAGAGGTCGCTGTCCCGGTCAATAACCTCCACAAAACCGGCATCTCTGGCTGCTATGACAAACGACTTCCAACTTGGAAAGCCAAGGGCAGCTTCGTCGAAGTTTTCGTTGAGGAGTTTCACCCGGATCTTCACTGCACCGAGCGATGTGCGCTTGCGATCCTGCTTCATCAGTGATACTGCCTCGGCCAATTGCTCGAAAGCACGCTTCTTTGCGAGCGCTGCAGGCTGGGGCTTCGGTGTCTGTTCCTGGTGGCTGTCAACAGCGTCTTCATTGAAAAGGTCTCGGTAGTCCATGTACATGTCAGAAAGCGCCAAGAGTTCCTCGTTGGCGTTGGTTGCATTGCAGATTACGATGCTCCTGGCTCCTCGCCTTCTGATCGCCTGCAGCAGTGGCCGGAAGTCCGAGTCGCCCGTTACGAGGACATACGTGCTGATGTGGGGGTAGAGAAACAGTGTCTCGATTGCGTGAGTGACCATTGAGATATCAGCACTATTTTTTGTCGAGCTAGGGACATGAATGAGCTGAAATGATTCCCGCGCCAGTAGAGCGTCGGCTCGCTTTAGGCTTCGCCGGGTCCAGTCCGCAAATGCCATTTGCACGGATACGTGTCCGTGGCCGCGCGCAAAGTCTACAATCGTTGAAGCCATTGTTGGTGCAAGTGTCGGTTGGACGTTTTCGGCATCCCAAAGGATAGCGACGTTGTCTTGAATCATAACTGCTCGTTTGAGTCTCCCTAGTTGCGAAGATTCACGGTATTTCTATCAATACTATACACCGGATCAACCCAAGAACAAAGCCGTATCCATAACTTACTAAGCGGGGATGGCGCTCATACATCAACTGTGCGGCCGGCCTTCTGATCGGCAACCCGATCCGGGGTCGGCGAAGCCCCGAGTTCCGAATACACACATAAGGTCTGAAATACGTATATGGTCAAATGCAAACGTCGAGAAAAAATCTTGTCTTGTGTTGGGACCCGCATATGAGTTCGAGATATAATCAGTTGCAAGTGCATCCAACCACTAGGCGCGGACTGGACCTGCCTTATGCTCACCTTTAGCAGCGGTTTGGTCGATGCGTGCCAGAGCGCAATTGCACAGCACAAATTGCGCATCGCTTCTGAGGCGATGCGCTTGTTTTTTGTCTAGTCAAACACAACTTATTAGGAAGTACTCGGGTTGAAGAAGGATTTTTCTAAGGATTTAGTGAACACAGACAATAGGATCGTCGGGTCCTGCTGAGTAGTTGTCTTAGAGCAAAAGTGCGCAATTCGTGCTATGGTCAATACAGCTGCTCTAGAGTGCCAGTATGATGGAGGAATGGGAAGATGCTGGAGCTCAAGCGGCTCGGGGTAGTCCTGAAGCCGAAGGACGGTCCAAACGGCAGATTCGCCAAGTTCAACGCTGGCATGGTCGCAGAGAACGACGCCGTTCACATGCTGTACCGGTGGGGCGAGAAAGAGGTCCCGCGAATGGATAACACCGCTATATATCACGATTCTCCTTATCTCAAGAACTTCATAAGCTATGCCCGGCTGAGCTTGGATGGCAGATTGGTGTACGATTCGGATGAGCCGGCCATCTATCCTACCACCCCTCTAGAAGCAAAAGGATGCGAAGATCCGAGGATAGTGCCGTTTGAGGGCTCCTATTACATTTTTTATAGCGCGTACGACGGGACAAGAGCGAGGGTAGCTGTGGCGAAAACCACCGATTTCGAGTGCTATTGCAAACTCGGAGTAATCGGCCACTTCACTTGGGACAAAGACGCCTTTGTCTTCCCGGAGAGGATAAACGGCAAGGTCGCGTTCGTCCACCGGATCGAGCCTAATATCCAGATAGACTACTTCGACTCTGTGTCGGACCTGCTTGATCCTAGGAGTTGGGACGGCTACGAGAAGAAGGTTGAGTCAAGCACAGTTCTGCGAAGAACCTTTGATTGGGAAAAGCGAAAAATCGGTGGCGGCGTGCCTCCAATAAAGACCGATGAAGGCTGGATCCTGATATACCACGGCGTAGACTCGCAGCGAAAATACCATGTAGGCGTCGCCCTGTTGGACCTGGATAATCCTTCTGTGGTAAAGGCAAGGCTACCTTACCCGGTGCTTTCGCCCAAAACGGACTATGAGACCGTCGGCCACTATCAGGGCTGTGTTTTCCCGCAAGGAGCCTATGTGCGCAACCGTGAGTTGTATGTATCGTACGGTGCTGCTGACGAAAACGTAGCGATCGCAACAGTGAACTTGGACGAACTCGTTGATGAGTTGGTGAAATATCGAGTGAACGAGTAGGAGGATCTATTTGCAATGGCTGTCACTCTGAAGGACATAGCAGATGCACTAGGAATGTCGATCAGCACCGTATCGCGTGCTCTCAGCAACAAAGGACGAATCAGCGAAGAAACCCGAGCGCTTGTCTTTGAGCAGGCTCGAAAGATGGGATATGCGGTGAAAACGCCGACAGGCAAGAGGGTTCCAGCAAACATCGGGATTGTGTTTAGCAAACGGCTTCATTCCTTGACCCAAGACCCGTTTTACAGCACTGTAATGGTTGGTGTAGAGCAGGAGTGCAACAAGTACAACTATCAGGTGATCTTTCTGACAATCGACGATGATGACGCGGGTCGCCTTTGGGGTTTGTACAACGAACGGCGAATAGACGGGCTCATCATGGTCGGCGGGGATATCAAGCAGCAACTGGTCCAACAGGTATTGGATAATAAGATCCCGTTGGTTCTGATAGACAACAGATTCGATGATCTGGACGTAGACTGTGTTGTCACGGACAATCGCGGCGGAGTGCAGAAGTCGATGAAGTATCTTTATGAGCTCGGGCACAGGCGCATAGGCTTTATTGGCGGCCCACTGAGCCATAGCTCGCTGAATGAGCGTTTTTGCACGTATCGGGAGTTCCTAGATGAGGCCGGGATTCGATCGAGCGACCGGTGGGTCTGGATTCACGAGGCTCCGGGGCCTCAGACCGAGAAGGGTTACGAAGGAATCAAGGCTCTTGCCAAGGACGGCCTAGAGATAACAGCCCTCATAACAGACAATGACAACACAGCCATCGGCGTGCTCAGAGGTTGCGCCGAGCAGGGAATCAAAGTGCCGGAGGATCTCTCGATTGTAGGGTTCGACAATACTGCTATGGCCGAGCACGTGTCTCCAGCCCTGACAACGGTCCATATTCACAAGATGGAAATGGGCGCATTCGCCGCTCGGCGGCTGCATGAGATAATGTCGGGAATCAACCCAGTTCCAATCGTCATCACGCTTTCAACCGAACTCATCCACAGGCAGTCTGCACGGTCACTCACTGTCTGACGGCGCAACACACAGCAAGGTTTGTGCAAAATGTGGCGCAACACAATGCTCAGCATTTGCGCAGCTCGGCGCAACTTCGCTGTGCTTCGGTGATCCGCTATTTGGATTTGCTCACGAGGCGTCGTCGCCTAAAGAAGGAATATAGCGCTAAGTTAACGAATAAAAAGGGTAAAACCAAGTAAATGGTTTGGCGAGCTTGGTGGAGCAAAAGTGCGCAACTCATTGCCTCGACCTGTACGGATTAGGAGGGATAGGGTTGCTGAATGGAAGATCCGCCAGATTTCTAGTGGCATTGCTTCTGATTGCAGTTGCCCTGATCAGTGGCTTACCAAGCATGCTCATGACAGCTCACGCAGATCCCTATCCGAGCTATACGTACGACTTTTGGGGTAACCCTGTACCTGCTCCACTGCCGTACCTTCCCAAGAGGATCATTAGCGGCGACGACATTGGCGTCGGGCCGCTTAACCAGCCTAGAGATCTGTTTGTAGATAGCAACCGTAACGTGTACATAGTCGATACCGGAAACAACCGCCTCGTGTGCCTAGATGAAAACTGGAACCTAAGACTGGTCGTGAGCGAGTTTATGCACGACAGTCAGGTCGATCGTTTCAGGACTCCACTCGGTATTTTCGTAACAGATGACGGCCATATCTTTGTAGCGGACCGTGGGAACAGCCGTGTAGTTGAACTCGACGACAAAGGGCGATTCATCAGGCAAATCGGAGAACCCCAGCGGGACATCGAAGGTTTGGTAGCAGCTGATTTCGTGTATCGCCCATTTAAAGTAGCTGTGGATCGTGCTGACCGCGTGTATGTATTGGCCGAAGGTGTCTATGACGGTGTGATGGTTTTTGACCTAGCCGGAAACTTCAGAGGATTCATCGGAAGCCCGAGGGTGAAGCCGACGATCGCCGACATATTTTGGAAGCGTTTTGCTACAGAAGAACAGCGTGAGAGGATGGCGCTGTTCTTGCCTACTGAATACAACACCATCGATCTAGATCAAACCGGTTTCCTATACGCGTGCGAAAAGAATCAGGTGAGGAGGCTAAACCCCGCGGGCACTGACGTCCTCAGAAGGGATGGCTTCCATGACCCGTTGGGCGACGTTTCTGTTGCAAATCATGCATGGCAGGACGCATCGTACTTCGAAGACGTAGTGGCGAGGGAGTCCGGGATATACAGCGTGCTGGATCGCCAGCGTGGCCGGATCTTCACCTACAACTCGGACGGCGAGCTTCTATACGTCTTCGGTGGTATTGGAAATGTCAGGAACCTCTTTTTGAGCCCTGTAGCTATGGATTGTGCCGGGATGGAAGTGCTGGTGCTCGATCGGCGCCTCAATCATATAGTGGTGTTTGAACCAACGGCGTATGCTGCTGCGATCCATACTGCGCTTTATCTTTACAGTATTGGCCGATATGACGAATCAGCGGCAGTATGGCGACGCGTCCTGGACATGAACTCCAACTATGACCAGGCATACAGCGGAATAGGCCGGGCCCACTTCATGAAGGCGCAGTATTCAGAGGCTATGCACAACTTCCGATTGGGAAACAATAGAAAAGGCTACTCGGACGCCTTTCGAAGATACAGGGAGCAGGTAGTCGGGACCTACTTCAATGCCATTGCACTGGGCACTGTGTGTTTCGTGTTTGTCCTTTGGGGGCTTACTAGGCTTCACAGAGCCCGCAAGGCTCGTGACCTCGATAAAGCCAAGTCGGCAGTCGAACAGCCTGCAGGTTTGGAGACAGATAGACCGATAGGAGGTTGGCTGCGACAGCTTGGCAGCGGGATGTACTACGCCGTATACTTGGTCTTTCATCCCTTTGACGGGTTTGATGCGCTCAAGAGGCGCGGCCGGGCAGCGGTTCCGGCGGCAACAGCGATACTGGCTCTTGTGGTCCTGACATATGTAGGGATGTATCAGTACACGGGGTTCATCTTCAACACCAGAAACCTTTCAGAGGCCAACGTCCTGTTTCTAGCTATATCAGTATTAGCTCCGTTTGCCTTATGGTGTGCAGTCAATTGGTCTTTGACTACGCTGGCGGATGGAAAGGGCACACTTAGAGATATCTATGTCGCAACAGCGTATGCGCTGTCGCCTATTGTGATCATAAACATTCCGCTTACTTGCATAAGCAACGTGTTGGTCCAGGAGGAGGGGTTGTTTTATTATCTCGCCTTGAGTATCAGCCTTGCGTGGTCACTGGTGCTACTCCTCATAGCGATGATGTCCATACATGAATACAGCTCAGGCAAGGCTATCGTAACTAGCGGCTTAACTGTCGTAGGCATGGGAACAGTGGTGTACCTCGGGATTCTGTTCTTTAGCGTGATCAACGTCATCGCAGGATTTGCTTCTTCGATCCGCACTGAATTGATACTGCGATTGTAAGGTAAATACCTGCACTTGGTTTGCCTTGTCAATAGTCTTGAGACCTTGGCGGTGTTTGCACCTAGAGACGCAGCTTGGTTAAGCGTGGGGGCTGTTATATGAAGCAGAGGATTCGCACAGTCTCAAAACTAAGCCTGTTTGCCCTGCTCATTGCGTTTGCAGTCGCCGCGTCATCGCGCAGTGTGGCTGCTTCAAACGTCCTCGATCGCATGAGGCTTGTGGCTGAGAACGAGCATTTGAGCTTGTTCATAGATGACGCCACGACTGAGATCGCAGTGCTTGACAAGAGGACGGGCGACTTGTGGTACTCGAATCCGCCTAACAGGGACCGCCAAAGAGGCGTGGCTTCTGAGACGCTTCGAATCGCTTATGCAACGCCAAACGCAGACAGAGTTGAAATGGACTCATACAACCACAGCGTGGTACTTGGGCAATATACTACAGCCTCAATAGACAACGGTGTGAGAGTGGAGTACCGCATAGGCGATGAGTACAAGGGCGTCAAGTACATCTTGCCGCATCTTATAAGCGAGCACCGGATGCAAGAGATCCTCTCAAGGGTCGAGAGCGAATCAGACAGGCGGTTCATCCTAGACAATTACGTCTTGATTTCGCTCGAGCGCGACCCGGATTTGCCTGAGATCGAGGTTAGTGAAACCACGCGCCCTTGGTGGAAGTTCTGGCAGGCCAGCACTCAGCCGACGGTCGACGAGTCGGACGTTGAAAGCGTTGAGACTATTCTGTTTGGGGGGCATAGGTTAGTCGCCAAAGACGACACACTTAAGTCCCGTCAGCAGGCAATAGAACGCCTTGAGAGCGAGATAGAAGAGCTGCTGGCAAGCGGCGCGGGCGAGAATTCCTCAGAAGTTCAGAGACTTATCCGAGATCTCAACAGAGCTGTATCCTACTACGAGAACGACCGCGCAAAGCTTATATGGACTCTCGTTTCGAAGTACAGAGGGACCATCGTTGCGCAATACGGCCGTGTTGGCGGCCGTAGTGACGTTCAGTCGATCAACGACCTCACACAGGACGATTTTAGAGCTCTTCGCAACACCCGGACCTACATGCTCAACACTGATACGCCGTTTTACCTTGAAGACATGGCGCACATATTTGCCGAGGCCGGCTACACCATAGCTGATATGTACCAAGATCACGTGCAATATCGGCTGGAGCCGCCGATCAAGAGCCTCGAAGTGTTCACCATTCCTGTAGAATACAGGCTTGAAGGCGACTCTCTGGTAGTCAGAATTCCGATGGGTGAGGTAAGTTACCCACACGAGATCCCCACAGAGCTTGAGTTTGATTTCGATGACCCTGACGGCAACGTCGTCAGGTACAAAGACGACAGCAAGAGACAGACATTTCCGTTATACCAGATCGATGTGTTGAGATATTTCGGAGCCGCGGGGACAGACAAAGAAGGGTACATCTTCGTGCCTGACGGATGCGGTGCGCTTATTTACCTTAATAACGGCAGAACCGATTACCCTATCTATAGTGAACCGGTCTATGGAGCGGACAGGTCAATACCTCAGGAGCAGGCGTTGCCGTATGAGAAGCAGACCAACTGCCTCCCCGTGTTTGGCTTGAAGCAGGGAGATAAGGCCTGGTATGCAGTTATTGAGAAAGGCGATGCAGTAGCCAGTATTCGAGCAGACATAGCGAGGACACGGGATTCGTACAATGTTGTTCTTGCGTCCTTTAACACCATGTCTCGCATGGTTGTCAACACAGGCAGTGGGAGGGTAATGACTTATCAGCCCAGTCTGTACCGAGGTGACATCCAGATCAGGTACTTCTTCCTTAAAGGAGAGTCTGCCAGTTATGTCGGGATGGCAAAGGGATATCGAGACTATCTTATTGCTAGGTACGGTTTGGAGCGGGTCGGTGAGGACAGCTTACCGATGTTCGTAGAGTTGGTAGGTGCGGTAACCAAGGTGCAGCCTGTGCTGGGCGTACCTGTGCGGGTTCCTGCAGCACTTACCACTTTCGAAGACGTAAGGACGGTCGCGGGCGACTTGCTCGATGCCGGCGTCAAGAACTTGAAGATAAGATACAGCGGGTGGCTCAGCGGCGGATTGCTTCATGATTTCCCCGCCAAGGCTGCTAGTGAACAGGCACTTGGAGCAGCTGATCAGTTTCGAGATCTGATCGAGTTTCTTGACAAGGAGAACATCGGCTTCTTTCCTGATGTCTGCTTCCTCAAGGTGACGACGAGGAGCAGCAGGCTGGAAGGGTTTAGTGTCAGAAAAGACGCGGCGAGGTTTCTGAGCGGCCTAATAGCGACAGTCTCCGAATACGACCCGGTGACTCTGACTCAGAACGGAGTCAACGCCCGATATGTCCTGTCACCGGCTGCTTTGCCCGGCTTGGTGGACAGGTTTCTTGAGAGTTATGCCCGCTACGGCATTGATGGGCTGTCTCTTGGCGATCTGGGTTCAGAGGTAAATGCAGACTATCACAGAGGGAGGTTTGTCGACCGTCAGCAGGCTCGGGAGATAATCGAAGAACAATGCAAAAAGATCGGCAAGACAGCAGGCCTCGATACCCTCTTCACTACAGGCAACGCTTATGTTTTTCCGTATGCCCGCTGCATTGTCGACGTTCCAACAGAGAGCACCAATCATGGCTTGGAAAACGAGGCGGTGCCGTTTTATCAGATCGTCGTCCATGGGCTTTTTGACTTCGCCGGCGCTCCACTCAACTCAGCGCCTGATATGAGGAAGGCGAAACTCAGAGCGATTGAGACAGGCAGTGGCCTCTATTTCAAGTGGATCGTATGTGATTCATCGATAGTCAAGGGTACTGACTTCGATTACCTGTTAAATGTCGAATACGGTAGGTGGAAAGACAAGGCCATCGCGATGTACCGCGAAGTCAGTGAAGCGCTCAGGCCCGCGCGGGGGCATTTCATAGACAACCACGAGAAAATCGCTGATGGAGTGTATCGCACTACGTTTGACAACGGGTATACCGTAGTGGTCAATTACAACAACACTTCGGTCCAAGTGGACGGGCTGACTATAGATGCGAATGGATACTTGCTCGGGATGGGAGGAGAGGTTCGTTGAAGGCCAGAAGGCTTCTTCCCCGGCTCTCACTGCACTCACAACGCGCACTCATGGGATTCGCTTTTACTATCCCGTTTGCTGTTGGATTTGCCTTGTTTCTCCTGTACCCGTTTGTGCAGTCTGTAATGCTTAGCCTCAGCGAGTTGAGCCTGTCTCCGGATGGTTTTACAACGACCTATGTCGGCTTGAGGAACTACCACCATGCTCTGTTTGTCGACCCTCAGTTCCGCAGGGTGTTCGTAGAGACGCTGGGAGGCATGCTTATCGACATACCTGCGATATTGATGTTCAGCTTTTTCGCAGCTACGATCCTCAACCAGAAGTTCAGAGGTCGGCTGCTGGCCAGGGTCGTGTTTTTCCTGCCAGTGATTCTCGGTGCAGAGGTCTTTGTTCAGATTGACCAAACCCATTACATGAGCCAGGCTCTGGGAATGGCGTCCAAAGGCATAGTAGACATTGAGCACATGAAAGTGATATTTGGGAACACCACCGCTACGAAATCCGCGGTCGAGTTTCTTATGGACTCTATCAACCGCATCCCCCAGATCATTCAGGCGTCCGGCATTCAGATCCTGGTTTTCCTCGCCGCACTTCAGTCTATTCCTCCGTCTCTTTACGAAGCCGCGGACGTCGAGGGCGCCACAGGTTGGGAAAGCTTTTGGAAGATAACGTTTCCCCTTATGGTTCCGATGTTCATGGTCAACATTGTCTACACAATCATAGACACGTTTACCTCGCCCTCCAATCGGCTGATGATGTACATCAAATCTTCTGCCTGGGCTAGAGGGGGGTATGGGGTCAGTGTAGCGATGTCGTGGTTTTACTTCTTGGCCTTGCTGTTGATCCTCGGAGTTGCTGTGGCCCTAGTATCCAGAGGTGTTCATTATGAGAGCTAGTGTTGAGTTGCAGCCCCTTGCAAAGATTAGAGGGATGGGAATGCGCATAGCGAGACATCGGCTTCACCCTGCGCGACTGGGTAGCCTTGCGTGGGCAACCTTTCGAGCAGTGCTCGTTATAGGTATTTCATTCGTCATTGTATTCCCTTTGCTCGTGCGGTCTTCTTTGGCCTTTAGAGCTGTTGAGGACATGATGGATATGACTGTGAACTGGGTGCCTCGCAACTTGACCCTAGTGAACTTCCAGATAGCTATAAAGCATATGGACTATCTCAAGTCTGCTGCTATTACTACTCTGATTTGCTTGCTTCTTGCCGCTATCGAAGTTGCGATGTGCATGGTGATCGGCTATGGGTTTGGCCGTTTTAGCTATCCCGGCTCACAGTTGCTGTTTGGCCTGGTTATTCTCAGTTTGATGATTCCGCCATCTGTAGTAATGGTGCCTTTGTTTTTGAACTTCAGATACTTCACTATCTTTGGCTTGCTAAAGGAGCCCGGGCTCAACTTGATTGGCACGAGCTGGCCCCTGATCCTCATGTCTTTGACCGGAACGGCTAAGAAGAACGGACTCTTCATCTACATAGTCAGGCAGTATTTCAAAGGTGTGGCAAACGAACTGGAGGAGGCTGCGTATGTCGACGGGGCTAGTCCATTGAGGGCCTTTGTAAGCGTGATGGTGCCTAATGCAGGCCCGATCTTGATGGTCGTCTTTTTGTTCTCGTTTGTATGGCATTGGAACGACTTGTTCTACAGCGACCTCTTCCTGAAAGGTATGAAGGTGCTGCCGCTCGCCCTGCAGTCCCTAACCGAAAGATTCGCGTATTCCTGGGCTGATCCAAACATCGACGGATCGCATATCACGCTAGTTAGCAGCGCGGCAATGCTGCTTTACATCGTGCCGCTGCTGATCCTTTATGCCGTGCTGCAGAGGCATTTCGTAGAGAGTATAGAGAAGACCGGAATCGTTGGCTAAGAGATGACATTCCACGGAGAAGAGAATAAGGCCACTGCAGGGATCCTCGGATAGATCTGAAGGACTTGCTCGGGGGTGATCGCTGTGTGATATTAGTGCCTTCACAAGGCAGTCAAAGCGACATAGCTGGTCGACTAAGACCAGTTAAACAAGACGGTGAAGGAGGTTTCGTTTATGAAGAACCGACTGAACTGGTTGATTGTCTGTGTTACTTTGGTCTCGCTTACACTGGCTGTGTCAGCTGTCGCGATGGCAGGAGAGTTCGATCTGGGCGGTAGGACAGTTAAGATAGCTGCAGTGCAGGTAAATGAAGGCATGCGGGAATACTTCGAATCCGGAGATGGCAGAGGGCGAATCCAGTTGGTCGAGCAGGAGTTCAACTGCAAGATCGAGCTTGTTCCATTCGCTTGGGACGGTGGTGAGAACACGATTATGACCACAATCCTTGCAGGCGATCCGATTGGCGATATCCTGTACATCACGAACCGATGGATACCTGTTCTCGCACAGAACGGCGCGCTCTTGCCGCTCGATGAGTACCTGACAGAGGAGTACTACGAGAGCCTCCCAGGAATGCACAAGAACATGAGAGACATCTATTCAACCTACCAAGGCAGGGCTTATGCATTCTCAGTAAACGGCTACTATCCGAGGAACTCGGACATTGGTTCATCCCAGGGTTGGATCTACAACCGAGATATGTACAAGGAAATGGGCCTCGTAACTCCGAACGAGTTGCAGGATGCCGGCGAGTGGACCTTTGAGACCGCGAGGCAGGCTGCCATCAAGCTCACCAGAGACGTTGACGGTGACGGCCAGATCGACGTCTGGGGCGTGCATGCTCGTATTGACGAGTGGCCGATTGATCCAGAGATGGCGATGTACGCGAACAACGGCGGCATACTGGTACCCGACGAGGACGGCAAGATGGTTTTTGGCGGCAACAAGGAAGAGGCTTTGACTGCCATTCAGTGGATCAGAGACATGGTGAAGGTAGACAACGTCGTTCAGATCGGTGACTATTACGATGGACGCGCGGAGTTCAATCGCAAGACCAACGCGCAGCTGAGGATTGACCTGTTTGCCTTGCCTGCTCACGCTCAAGAAGTCGATTTCGACTATGGATGGGTCTTCTTCCCGAAGGGACCTCATGCAGACGACTACATCAATCCGGTCTGGGGCGTGGACTGTCTGGTTCTGCCCATTACATGCAAGGAGCCGGAGGCGATGATTGCTCTGGGTAGCATGCTGTTTGAGACCACTTCCGAGTACAGAGACATTGACAAGTACGACGAGGAGTTTCTCGAGTACTTCATGCCCTACGTCAAGGACCGCGCTTCTCTTGAGACGATCAGGCAGATGGTGTTCAAGGTCAGGTTGTGGGACAATATCCCAGGCCTGACAGACGACTTCAGATTTGCTCTCACAAAGGCTGTCCTCGGAGACGAGAGCCCGAAGTCCGTCATGGATGCCGTGGCGCCTGTTGTCCAGGGCCAGATAGACGAGGCGTACAACAAGTAGTGCAACTCTTGCCTCAAAGGTGCGCACTCCGAAGTTCCGGGTGCCGAGTGTTTGGTCGGCACCCGGCTTTGGCGATCAAGTCTTCTGCGCCACTTGGGGGCTACCCGAAGTTGTGTATCACAAGTCTCGAGGTGGAGAATGCCAATGACTGTGATCCGGACTCGCAACCTCACCAAGCGGTATGGCGATCATCCGGCTGTCAACGGAGTCAACCTGGAGATAGACTCCGGCGAGATTTACGGCTTCCTGGGGCCAAACGGTGCGGGAAAGACGACCACAATCATGATGATTCTCGGGCTGTTGAAGCCGACTGCCGGTGAGGTCAGCCTGTTTGGCCGATCTTCAAGCAGGGAACGCGCGGATCTGAGATCGAGGATTGGCGTGGTCACTGAGTCTCAGCACTTGTACAACGACATGACTGCCTATGAATACCTCATGTTTTTTGCGGATTTTTACAGGGTAGCGGATAAACAAGGAAAGGTAAACGAGGTATTGAGCAGGCTGGGGCTCTATCAGGTCAGGAACAGACTTGCAGGGGCTTTTTCAAAGGGTATGAGGCAGAAGCTGGCCTTGGCTCGCGCACTTGTGCACGACCCCGATCTTCTCATCCTCGATGAGCCTGTGTCAGGGCTTGACCCCCGCGGCGTGAAGGAGATTCGCGACATAATCCTTGAGGAGAACTCTAAGGGGAAATCGCTGCTCATATCTTCCCATATCCTATCGGAGATCGAGAAGACGTGCCATAGAGTCGGAATAATCAACAAGGGAGTCATGGTAGCAGAAGACACAATGGATGGGATCAAGCGGTCAATAGCATCCGAGATCCGCTTGGAGGTCGTCCTTGAGGCTATCCCGAATGGTTTGCTTGACAAGATAACGGACATGCCCTTTGTTGTTTCGAGCGAGATCCAGAACGACACCATCTGGGTGACCGTAAAGGCTGATCGGGACCACCGAGGTGAGATATCTAGAGCAATCATGGAGTTCGGCGGAGTGATATTGAAGTTCGTGGTGCACGAAGTGAGCCTTGAGGAGGCGTTTATCACAATCACCGAGTCAAACTTGAGTAGGCTGATGAGGGGGGCGGGCGCGCCGTGAGACAACGACTCCTAGCGAGTGCTGCAAGTGCGGTCGCTCGGCGAGAGCTAAGGCATTCGTTCTATGGGCTTGGTCTCTACTCTGTCTTGACAGTGTGTTTTCTTATCTCTTTTTACATTGCAAAGAGCTATGTCGATAGCATGATTCAGGGTGGCGTCGCCATCTCCAAGTGCCCTCTGGAATACCCGGCTTACCTGACAACCACCATTCTTGCGGTGTATATCGCTCTGTGCGCGTCCATGTCAATCTCACGTGAACGGGACCGGGGGACTCTTGAGGTGTTGTTTTGCGGCCCGATAAACTCAGTCTCCTACCTAGTGGCGAGGTTTGTCGAACAGATCTTGTTGTTTTGCATTGCCCTCTGTGCGGTCGTAGCATACTTCCTGATGATCTCCCTAATATCAAGCCTTGAGCTTGGGCTGAGGTTTTGGTCAACAACTCTTGGTTCGGTTTTGCTAGTCTCCTACATGAGTGCATTTGGGTTACTTGTGTCTGCATTGTCCAAGAATCCTCGGACTTCTACTGTAGTGTTTCTGCTCGTGAACATGACCTTTTTGGGAGTCCGGGTGGGGTCATCGATTCTCAGCGGCACTTCGAACGAGGTTTTGCCTGCGTCTATTGTCTATGTAAAAACGGGCGTAGTGTTTGCCGACAGAGCGCTGCGTTGGATCTCTCCGTTTTCCTATTGCACGTGGCTCACTGATTCAGTCGAGTTGGGCGAGTTTGACATGGTGTTGAGCATAATTGGAGCCGGGGTCATCTACACCGTTCTCTTTCTGGGCTTGGCAACAAGGGCCTTGGAGCAAAGGGGGGTCAGGTGATGGCGGCATTAGGCCTTGTGAGTTCGTCAAGGCGAGCGTATGTCTTGTGTCTCCTCGTCGCATGCACGCTCCTGGCCTCATATGATCTGTGTTGCGCGGCAGACCCATCTTCAGTCCCTGTAATGGAGGATCAGTTCGTCTATGGAGTCACCGTCTGGGATGGTTTGTCGTACAGCAGTGGACTCGTCCCAGAGCAGATCGACGAAGTTCACGTGATAGCCGGATCAGATAACGTCTTTGCACCGTTTGATACAAAGGTGTACTTCTGGCCGATCACAGGAGAATACATGGCAGACTGGGCGAGCAAGCAGTCGCTAGTTGAGGGCGTTCTCGAAGTGCTTCGCGATGGGCGGATCGCTCGCAGTATTCCCCTTGAGACGTATACCCTCATGTACCCGGAGGGGTTCAACAGTCCAAACGTAGAAGTCTTGGTCGGCGATGAAGCGATTTCTGCCTATGAGGAGTATAGAAGAGCAGTTAGTGATTTCAACGAATCCGCCGACCGTTACAAGCAAGCTTTGGCGGATTACAACGCCACAATAGCTGAGATGTTCAGACAACTGCGAGAGGAAGGCAGGACGTTTGCTAGAGAGGAGATTCCAACACCGCCTCCGGAGCCGGAACCTCCATCGTACTATGTGCAATCAGTCAGGAAAGCGTTCATAGTGAATCTCCCGCACGGGCAGTACACGATCCGTGTAAGGCAAGAAGATCAGATTGTGCCCGGAAGCACCAAGAAGCTGTTCGTGTTTGAACCAAGGCGATCGGGGCTCTCGTTCGTCGTTCGTCCGGAGGACACCTATACCGTGCCACTCAGAAGTGACTCAAGGGAGCATACGCTGTATCTTTCCGAAGCCAGCCCTATATACATCCAGTTGTTCGACGTCAAGGAATACAATGCTTACCACTACACACGAATGATGCACCCAGCGAGCCCTACTGCCGGGTTGGGTATGCAAAACGAATTCGTGTGGGTTATCAGCAGCCCTCAGAGAACAGATATGAGGATAAAGGTGTATGAAGGAGACCGAGTCGTCTCTGAGATCGATCAGAAGCAGTACTTCGTGGTTCAGACCGAGGGCACGGCTCTAGGATATAGGATCATTGAGTGGGACCCGGTGGCAACAGAGACGATAGGCACTCAGCCGACTTTCAGAGCGTTCGAGCTACGCCTCTCACCTGGCGAATATCGTTTGCAGGCTGTGTCAACCTCCGGAGAACCGATCAGCGGGGGTGAGCGCGTGCTTAAACAGGTCCGCGGAATAGGGCGCCTCTGGTGGACTGCGCTCATACCGCTGTTTGCAGGAATTTGCGTATATGCGGTGCGAAGATATAGGATTGGGGTAGCTCGATTTGACGCAGTGAGGCTACCTGAGGGAAGCGAAGGCAACATCACGCTCGAATCATGAGGTGGTAGTTATGACCCAAGGCACAGCCGAGATCTTGAGTTCGGCAGAGCTAATGGCAGAGTACCGCAGCAAGCGCTTGCCCATAGTGACACAGAAGCTCCAGTTTGAAGGAGTGGAAGGGCGTGATGTGTACAACATAACCGCTCCATTCGAGGATGACGGCGAACTGGTCATTGCCGGGAGAGTCGAGAACCGGGATACGGAATACTCTGATGTCTTGTTTTTCACATGCCAAGACGGCACGTGGAGGCCTCGCACATCCGCTAGGGTTTTTCGCAACCTTCAGGATCCGTTCGTCACGCGTATACGTGGGCAGCTAGTGTTTGGCGGTGTCGAGGTATGGCCAAACCCTATTGATCCCAACAGGATCGAATATCGCACAGCGTTCTATCGAGGCGACAACGTCGAAGATCTGAGGCTGTTTGCAGTTGGCCCTCAGTACATGAAGGATATCAGGCTTATCGAGCTCCCCGACGGCAGGCTAGGGGTATTCACTCGCCCGAGCGGAAGCGGGTATGGATTTGGCAAGATCGGCTTTACTACTATTGGCGACTTTGACGACCTTACGCCGTGGGCAATTGCACATGCTCCTCTGATCCAAAATTGCTTTGTTGACGACGAGTGGGGTGGCCCCAACGAACTCCATCTCTTGTCCAATGGACTAATCGGGGTTTTGGGACACATCGCATGTTTTGACTCCCAAGGCAACAGGCACTATCGATCCATGGTGTTCTCATTTGACCCGGTCTCGAGGGCGACCTCGCAGATCAAGGTGATTGCAAGCAGGGATGACTTCGAACCCGGAGCAGCCAAGAGGCCGGATTTGGTGGACGTCCTCTTTAGTGGAGGATTGGTCAGAAGGCCCGACGGTATGGCCGAACTGTACGCAGGCGTGAGCGATGCTGAAGCCCATAAGGCAGTGATTGTTGACCCGTTTATTGAGTATGAACATTAGTGAGTGCGGAGGTGCTGCTTGTGAGTGTGGACAAGATCAAGAAGGTAGACGATTTTCTAAAGGAAGCAGGCGTGTTCTTTTTGGCAACGGTTGATGGCGATCAGCCGAAATGCAGGCCTATGGGCCTTCATCTCGTGATCGATGGCCAGCTGTACTTCGGTGTAGGTGACTTCAAAGAAGTCTACAAGCAACTGTGCAAGAATCCGAAGACAGAGATCGTTGCTGCAAAAGGCAACGACTGGCTCCGCATCTACGGAAAGGCAATCTTTGAGAAGGATGATACCATTGCAAATAGCGTTCTCAACGCATCTCCATTTCTAAGAGAGATTTACAACGAGCAGACGGGATATAAGCTCGCAATTTTCCACTTAGAAGAGGCTACCGCTGAGTTTCGGTCATTAATGGATGTAGTGGAGACCTATCAATTCTGACCTGATATCAACCAATCTTTGGGCGCCTGCTACCCACGAGTTTCTGCAGACGAGTCTAGAGGAGGGGGAGGACCCAGTCTAGATGTTGTCGATGACCATCGATTGTCATCAGAACGGATGTCTTTCATAGACATAGTACCAGGTTATCCAAAAGCATAGCCCTTTACCATCCCGCGATGAACTTGTAGAGAAAGTCGTCCTTCGAGCTTCCGACGCGAGGCAGGTTTCTCTCATTCAAAAAAAGCCCAAAATTCTGCGCAGTGGTTCGGAGGAAATATCAAGTCTATGTTGAATACATAAGGCGCGCATCTTGATAACGTTTTCACCTCGTTTGTTGTTCTTTGTCATTGTGTGCGTATCCGACTTCGGATGAGGCCGGTGCAGTCGTTGGATTCGCCATCCTCCTTTGTGATCATCGTAGATGCAGGTACACATCGTTTGTTGAACAACTCAGAGAGCGTGTTGCGAGGAGCACCGTGCTCTCCCGATCGATCTCTCACGTGCAATGCATTGCAAACGTTGCCGAAGGGATGAGTGTATATATCTCGTTTCCGCACAGGTTCTATACGAAGTGGCATTCGGTTCTCTCTATGATTGGTGCACCTGGTGCGAAGCCCTAGGAGGAGGTGCCCGCCTATGTGACTCTAGTAGCTGGGGTTCACAAACGAGCTGCGAAGTACGGTGGACACTAAAATGGAGGAGGGTTTCCAATGCGAAATAGGCTAGTTGCAGTCTTCGTAGCAGTTGCAGTTCTGCTTTTCTGTTGTTTGGCTGCTCAGGCCAGTGAGTATGACTTCGGCGGAAGAACTGTACGGATTGTGACGCACGAGCAGACCAAGGAAGGCTTGTGGGGAACGCCGTTTGCCCAGGCTCACTTCGAAGCGATTGAGAAGAAGTTCAACGCCAAGATAGAGATAGTAGCAATGCACTATGACAATAATAAGCAGATAATAAACGATCTTCAGCAGGGTCTATTGGCAGGCACTGCCGACGGCATTTACTACGTCAAGGTGGGCGATGCGTACCAATACGCGAACGAGGGGTTCTTCTTCCCACTCACAGAGATCGATATCGAGCCATGCCTTTTTGATGAAATCGTCGGTCTCGATGTGCTGAGCTTCAAGGGCGAGAGGTACTTCTTTTGCCCGACAGCCGGGAATGTCACACAATTGGCTATTGGTTCATTCGCTCAGCAACCGGACATCGAAGGCATAGTCTGGAACAAGACCAAGTTCGAACAGATGGGTCTTCCGAATCTATATGAGTTGGTGGAGAGTGGCGAGTGGACCTGGGAGAAGTTTAAGGAGATAGCGATCGCGGCGACGAGAGACCTTGACGGCGACGGAGTTACCGATATTTGGGGATACTCGCCTTACGCCTATCCTTGGGGATTCCCTGAGGTTCAGAACTGGCTCGTGAGCAACGGTGCTGACGTTACTACAGTAGATGAGAACGGACGAGTGGTGTTCGCACTTGACTCCCCAGCCGCACTGGAGGCGCTCAACTTTTATCAGGAGCTTCATCAATTGGGAGTAGCCTATACTGATTTGCCTGGATATCAAGCTATGGAGAATGACCTTGTCGTTATGGCGATCTGCAGGCCGTGGACATTCTTCATAATCAAGAACCACGAGGACGATCTCGGATATGTTCCGCTTCCCAAGGGCCCGAGGATGGATAGCTATGTGGCTCCGATAGTTGCCAGCGGGCTGTATGCTATGGCGATTCCTGCCACCACTAAGGAAAACCCTGCTGCACTCGTGGCACTGGCCAAGGAGCTGCACTACGATAGCCCACAGTACCTCGACTTTGATAGAATAGCCGAGTTGTACGAGGAATCCTGGAGCATGACCGTTAGGGACTATGAGTCGCTTCAGTACATGATCCAAAGCATACTCGATACTCAGGTTGTTAAGTATGACAGCGGAACCTTCCTTGGCACGAACTTCTTCAACACCTGGAACGAGTACAATCAGAAGATTTTGAGCGGCGAGAGTCCGGCTAGTGTTATAGCTTCATTTAAGGACGCAGCACAGGCGCAGTTAGACTCTATATTACTTCTTCAGTAATAGGTATCGGCTTGACCAGAGTGCCGAGCACCTCGGCACTCTGGTTCCAGAGAGGTGGAGGCCTATGGGCAAGCGACCTTTGGCTATCGGTATGTTGCTTCTCGCAATGGCCTTTCTGTCTGTATTAGTATATGCCGAGGAAGTGGCGACTGTGGACAAGCCGCTTGCATTGAGAAACGAAGCTGGTTGGGAAGTAGTCTTTTTTGACGACTTCGAAGGCGATACTCTGGACCTTACCAAGTGGAGCTGTGGCTATCCATGGGGAGCCACTCACAACCACAGAGCGTATATGTCTCCTGACAACGTACTTGTTGAGGATGGCCTCTTGAGAATCAAGGCTGAGAACAAGCGGCATCCTGATGCGCCAAAGACGATCGTCCATGGAGGAGAGACTTTTAGCCTTGATTACACCTCGGGTGTGGTGACAACCAAGGACAAGTTTGAGTTTACCTATGGTTATGTAGAAGCCCGTATAAAGGTGCCGAAAACAAAGGGCTTCTGGCCTGCTTTTTGGACACTAAACAGCGATGGATCTTGGCCGCCTGAGATCGACATTATGGAAATATTGACTAAGGAACCTGACGTGTTGCACACTAATTACCACTACGGTGAGTCGTGGGCCAACAAGGGTTCGTTCTACCAGAAGACAAGGCTGCGAGACTTCTCAGAGGATTTTCATACATTCGCTGTTAAGTGGACCGCATCAGAGATGGCCTGGTACGTAAACGGGATCATGATCGGACAGAAATACTACGATCGCCGTTGGATCGCGCAATCCAAGGACAACTACATCTTGATCAATTTGGCGGTTGGTGGCTGGGGCGGAGATCCCGACGATACGACTGAGTGGCCGGCTTATTATGAGATAGACTGGGTTCGTGTGTGGCAGAGAAACGTGAATGACAACTAGAATCACAACATAGATAGAGGTGAATCGATTGGCTACTTTACGGGAAATAGCGCAGGAGGCAGGCGTTTCAGTTTCTACTGTATCGCGAGTTGTAAACGGGTATGAGCACGTATCAGATGAGGTGCGGTTGAGGGTAGAGCGCGCAATCAAGAAGCTCAACTACCAGCCAAACCAGCTTGCGAGAGCTCTCGTGAGTGGTAGAAACACCAAGCAATTGGGCCTCCTGGTATACGATGTTGCAAATCCTTACTTCGCGGAAATCGCAACCGCTGTGGAGAATGTTGCGTATCAGAATGGATACTCCGTCATTCTCTGCAACTCGTCAGGGGGACGCAACACGGCGGTGAATCTTCAAACGCTGATCCGTCATCAAGTCGACGGGGTAGCGATAACCAGCGGTGAGATAGAAGCCGAAGAGGTCAAGTATCTGGAACGGCTGCTTGATAGGGGGATACCAGTCGTGGTCACCCGCGAACGTTTTTGGGTTTCGAACCCGGCTATAGACCATCTAAGCAATAGGATCGGGACGATTGAACTGGATTATTATACAGGTGCGAGGATGGCTACGGAATACTTGGTTTCGCTGGGCCACGAACGCATAGCGTTCTTGTTCAGTCTTCCTAAGTCCAACCTGGAGATGGATCCGCGAGTTCTAGGCTACAGGGAGGTACTGGCAGAACACAATCTGCCTTTTTGTGAGGATCTCGTCGTTTGCAACCTGGGTTTCAGGCAGTCCTCCGGAGCTCGAGGCATGCTGGAGCTGCTGTCGCGAACTCGGGATTTCACTGCAGTCATAGCGTACAACGATCTGCTCGCCATCAGCGCACTTGCAGTTTGCAGGGATGAGGGCATAAGGGTTCCTGAAGACGTGTCAGTGATGGGTTTCGACAACATAGCTGCAAGTCAGTACACTTACCCCGCATTGACCACGGTGCATGTCCCAAAGAGTGAGCAAGGCGAGTTTATGGCGAGATACCTGATATCGCACATTAGAGAAGAGTGCCAGCCGGTCCTGAGGAGATTCCCCAGCGAACTGGTGGTCCGTCATAGTACGGCAGCACGGAGAGCGTAGGTGGTAGTGATGCCCGTCAACAGAGTCCTGAACGGGACCATATGGAAAGATACTGACGGCAATCCCATACATGCCCATGGAGGCGGTTTTCTCAAGAAGGACGGCTATTTCTACTGGTTTGGTGAGAATCGGACTGAAGGTAAACTGGTTTCGTGCTACCGTTCCAAAGACTTGGTGTCATGGGAGTTCTGCAATCACGTCGTCACTAGGAATACTCATCCTGAATTGAGCCGGGCGAACGCTGAGAGGCCGAAGGTCACCTACAACGAAAAGACGGGCAGGTATGTCATGTGGCTACACTGGGAAAACGGTATCGACTACAGCGAAGCCCGCTGTGCAGTGCTGGTATGTGACACGGTGGACGGGGATTACTCGTACCTGAGGAGCTTCCGGCCAAAAGGGCACATGTCTCGAGATTGCACTCTGTTCAAGGATGACGATGGCACGGCTTACTTCGTGTCTGCTGCTCGTGAGAACGCAGACCTTCATGTCTATAGGTTGTCAGATGACTATCTGGACATAGCAAGCCTGGAGAAGGTATTGTGGCCCGGACAGAAACGCGAGGCCCCTGCGATTGTCAAACGCGGCGACTACTACTTCCTCATCACTTCAGGCTGCACTGGTTGGGAGCCAAACCAGGGCAAGTACGCGTACTCAGCGAGTATTACGGGTGAATGGTCAGACTTGTTTGACATCGGATCTCCTACTACCTTCGATACCCAGCCGACTTATATCCTTACGATACAGGGTTCGGAAACCACTTCTTATATCTACGTCGGAGATCGCTGGGATCCAAGCAACTACTTCAACTCTTCGTATGTCTTTCTTCCTCTGAGCTTCGACACAGAAACATCTATGAGTTTGGACTGGGCCAGCTCGATCACAATCGACGTTCAGACTGGACTGATGGAGGCCGAGAGCGAGAAGAGCGGATTGTGGCGTCTTCGCATGGGCTTGCGGTACCTGTCCGCCAAAGGCGTCGAGTCTGCAGGCGCAACCTACGTTTATGGTGCCAGGCTCTCCTGCGCAGACCAGGATCAGTTGTGGGTCGTAGAACGAGTGTCAGGCGATATAATCCGCATTCGCCACCACGTGAGCGGCAAGTACATCGAGCCGGAGGACAGCAGCAGTCAGGAGGGCACCAGGATCATTCTGTCCGGCAAGCTGGATCACGCGAGACAGGAATGGAGAGTGATACCTGCAGCAGAGGGTCATGTGAAGCTGCAGAACGTCCATACTGGACTTGCCCTGAAGCTGGAGCGGGCGCGAGAGAGAGGTCAGGCAGATTTGCTAATACAAGCTCCGTTGAGCAGTAGTCCGGGCGGTCCGTGGGATGTTAACTCCGTCTTGTTGGCAGAAGTCTATCGATAGATTTTGATCGATCCCTTAGGCCGAGAGGTGACTTCACTTGAGGCTCTTCTTTAGGCTGTTCCTTATTGTTGTCTTGGTGTTTCTAGCCTGTGGTGTGACACCTGCCGTAGGCGCTGACGGCCTTCAGAGCGGAGGCATCGGGTATCATCAGTATATTAGCCGATTTCTAGACTGCGATGAGCCCGATGTCGAGTATGTGATCAACGGCGGAGACTATGTTCGCGGCGAAAACGTAGAGACTGTGACGGAGTACGCTGGCCGTAAGGGCTCGTTCGCGGTCACTGATGAAATCGGCTTCGTGGAGTGGGAAGTCGAAATCGAGCAGGCAGGGCTGTACAGTATAGAAGTGCAATATCATCCCTTGCCTGGCAAGAGCATCGCTGCAGAACGAGAGCTTATGATCAACGGTGCTCGACCGTTCGACGAAGCTGAGTATCTGACATTCTCAAGGGTCTTTGCGGATGCAGGCCCGGTCTTGGTTGATAGGAACGGAAATCAGATCCGACCAAAGCAGGTCGAAGCACCCAAGTGGCAGACGGTCATGCTGCACGATCCTACAGGTTATGTCGCTCAACCCTTTCAGTTCTACTTCGACGAGGGTACAAACCGAATCCGCCTGATTTCGCAAGCGGAACCGCTGTTGATCAGCCAGATCAGAATATGCCAGCCGGAACGGCCCAAGAGCTATCAGGAGGTTCGAGAGGAGTATGACTCCCTCGGATACCGGGCAACCTCCGGGGTATTCGTCAAGGTTCAGGGAGAGGATGCCACAAGTAAATCGGATCCAACTCTGTTCGGAGTGTTTGATCAGGGAGATCCGACGATGGAACCGTACCACCCGGTTCAGATCCGCATCAACTCTATCGGAGGCTACCACTGGGCGCAGGCAAACCAGTGGATTACCTGGGATTTTACAGTTCCCGAGTCAGGCCTCTACAAGATAGCGATCAAAGCCAAGCAGAATCAATTGCGAGGATTCTACGCCAACCGCAGAGTCTTGATTGATGGCAAAGTGCCATTTCGTGAAGTGGATTCGGTCGCCTTCCCATACTCTACTCACTACCAGATGAAGGTTCTTGGAGACGAAGAAACCGGCGAAGAGTATCTCTTTTACCTTGAGAAGGGCCAGCATGAGCTCAAGCTGCAGGTCGTAATCGGTGATCTCGTAGACCAAATCCAGAAGGCCAAGGACAATCTGTACAAACTCACCTCGGTCTACAGGCAGATCATCATGATTACCTCGAGAAACCCGGACCCTCTCCGCAGCTATCAGCTGGACAAAAAGATACCGACTTTGGTGTCCGACTTGGAGGAGCTGGCAGAGAGCTTCAGAGACATCGAGGCTCATTTCAGGGAGTATACCGGGCAGCTCGGAGGACACGGCTTAATACTCAATACTATCATCTTCATGCTGGATCGCATGGCGGACAGACCCGACCGGATACCGGGCCTCTTGGGCGAGTTTAGAGACAATATCGGTTCGCTGGGTGCTTGGATAATCAGCACGGAATCCCAACCGCTTCAGATTGATTATATCATCGTAGCTTCGCCCGATGCGGAGTTGCCTCGCGCCACCCCCACTTTTTGGCAGGGAGTAATGCATGAGCTGAGAGCTTATATCGGATCGTACACACACGATTACACCGAGATAGGGGACATCATGACAGAAGGAGAGGATTACAAGGAAAAGGACGCGCTCCACGTTTGGATCGGCATGGGGAGAGACCAGGCACAATCGCTCAAACGGATGATACAGAACTCGTTTACACCCGCTACCGGCATCCCTGTAAAGCTGCAGCTGGTCAACGATATGGGAGGGCTGCTCGTGCCCGCAATCCTGGCAGGGACTGCTCCTGATGTGGCTATCGGGGCCGCAAACATGGACCTTGCATTCAGGGGCGCACTGGTTGACCTATCCGAGTTCGAAGATTTCGAAGAGGTAGCTCAGCGGTTCTACAAGAGTGCCTTCGTACCTTACAGGTTTAGAGATAGTGTCTACGGGTTGCCGGAGACACAAAGCTTCCCAGTGCTGTTTTACCGCGAAGATGTGCTGAATGATCTGGGCATTTCGATACCTCAGACGTGGGACGACGTCTTGGAGATCATCCCCGTGCTGCAGCGGCACCACATGGAGTTTGGCCTTACAGGGCTCAGCGGCGGCTCTATGCCCAACCTAAACACCCTCTTGATGCTCCTTTATCAAAAGGGAGTTGCAGTCTACAAGGAGGACAGTGTTGCGACGAACCTGGACTCGAGGGCGGTTGCATTCACATTCAAGCAGTTGACCGACTTCTTTACACTGTACAACGTCCCCTTGGAGTACAACATTGCAGATCGGTTCCGCTTGGGCGAAATGCCTTTGGTTGTCACAGACTACAGCCTCTACAACACGCTTCAGGTGTTTGCTCCTGAGTTGAGGGGCAAGTGGGGCTTTACTGTGGTTCCCGGGACCAGACAGCCCGATGGTTCGATCAATAGGTGTGTCCCAGCGTGGTCTACAGGCGCAGTGATCTTGAGCAAGTCGGACAAGAAAGAGCAGGCTTGGGAGTTTTTGAAGTGGTGGACTAGCAAGGAAACGCAGGTCGAATTCGGCAGAGAACTGGAGAGCCTGATGGGAAGTGCAGCACGTTATGCCAGCGCCAATGTCGCGGCAGTCAAGGAGCTGCCTTGGCGCCCGCATGAGATCAGGACACTGCTCGATCAGTGGGAGTGGGTAGAAGGAATCCCGCCGGTGCTCGGAGGGTACTATGTGACTCGGCAGTTTGACTGGCTGTTCAGAGCTGTAGTGCTTGATCACGAACTGCTGTGGGAGTCTATACAGGACTACGACGAAGCAGCCAACAAAGAGATAGAGAGAAAACGCAGAGAGTTCGGGTACGAGACAGACTTGGATGATATAGACGAGACATGGAAGCAGTTGTACTGGGATCAGTACACGCACGTTTACAGGTTGGAGTTGAGTGACGAAGAGCTACGCTTCTATGGATTGATTCCGTAGATCAATGCCATCCCAGTTCGAAGGAGGCAAAGCCGTGAGAGCAGAAGCGATCATGACTCGCGACAAGCCCGGGTTTTGGCAAAGGGTAGCAAATCGATTTGCAGCGGAGTGGAGAAGGTCCAAGACCTCCTATGCATTCATCGCTCCGTTCATGATTCTATTCACTGTCTTCTCCGTTGTCCCTGTGCTCGTATCGATAGCTTTGAGTTTTACGTATTTCAACACACTTCAGCCGCCGCAGTGGGTTGGGATCGACAACTATATTAGGCTGTTCCTTGATGACGATATCTTTCTCATCGCGGTCAAGAACACGTTCATTTTTGCTGCTGTGACAGGTCCGCTGAGCTACTTCCTTTGCTTCATAATGGCGTGGTTGATCAATGAACTGCAACCAAAGGTGAGAGCTGTTCTTACTCTGCTGCTCTATGCGCCATCAATCTCTGGCAATGCCTACATGATTTGGCTGTACATGTTTAGCGGCGACATGTATGGTTACCTCAACGGGCTTCTGCTCAACTGGGGCATAATCGACAAGCCGATTCAATGGTTGATCGACCCTGAGTATATGATGCCCATAGTCATTATCGTGACGCTGTGGATGAGCCTTGGGACCAGTTTCCTCGCGTTTATCGCAGGCCTGCAAGGGATGGACCACACTCTGTTTGAGGCCGGAGCCATAGACGGAGTGAAAAATCGCTGGCAGGAGCTTTGGTACATCACTCTGCCGAGTATGAGAGAGTACCTGATGTTTGGAGCCATTGTGACGATCACGAACTCATTTGCTGCCGCCGGGCAGATCACGGCTCTTGTCGGATACCCCAGCACGGACTATGCAGTCCATACTGTCATGCAGCATCTCCAGGACTATGGCGGCATTCGATACGAAATGGGGTACGCGTCGACTATTGCAGTAGTGCTGTTTTTCTCAATGGTAGGTGCGCAGCAAATCGTGCAAAAGCTCTTGGCCAAACTGGGTAACTAGAGCTTTGAGTAGGGGGGCTGTGGAGTGAAGCAGACGCTCTATAAGAAGCGGATAAACCGAAGCCTCGTCGGTGACCTGGGCATCTTTGTGTTCTTGGGTGCCGGTGCAGCATTTACTGCTCTGCCTCTGGTATTCGCTGTCAGCAACGCGTTCAAGCCGCTCAATGAGTTGTTTTTGTTCCCGCCGCAGTTTTTTGTGAGGAACCCTACTCTGCAGAACTTCGCAGACTTGTTTACGCTCATGGGGCAGTCGTGGATCCCAATGACGCGCTACATCTCAAACTCGCTCCTGATCATCATCTTGGGGATGGCCGGGAACTTGTTCTTTGGATCTCTTGCTGCCTATGCCTTGTCAAAGCACGATTTTTTCGGCAAACAGACGATCAACGCCCTGATCGTCCTGTCGCTGATGTTTGCACCTGCAGTCCTTAGAATACCGAACTACCTGACAATCGCGTTCCTAGGTTGGATCGATACATACTGGGCGGTTATTGTTCCCGCTTGGTCCAGCACGCTCGGCTTGTATCTTTTGAGGAATTTCATGAACGCCATGGTGCCGATTGACCTACTGGAATCTGCTCGGCTTGATGGTGCGAGCGAATTCTGCATTTACTGGAACATAGTAATGCCAATCGTCAAGCCTGCCTGGCTGACGTTGATAATCCTGACATTTCAGCAGCTCTGGGGACTTACGGGCGGGGAGTACATCTACTCTGAGTCCCTCAAACCCCTCCCCTATGCTCTCGATCAGATCGTCAAAGGTGGAGTTGCTCGCCAAGGAGTTGGTTCAGCAGCTGCGTTGATAATGATGATAGTGCCAATCATTGTGTTCATTATCAATCAGAGCAAGATCGTAGAGACGATGAGCACTTCGGGGATCAAGTAGGAGGGGACTGATGTCTGTGAGAAGATGCACCGCTACAGCAATGGCGAGAATGGTTGGCGTTCGTGTATCTGTCTCTGTGGCGCTCTTGATTGTGCTGTTTGTGCAGCCTGCATCTGCTAGCGATCAGCCATATCAGAGCTACATCTTTGATCAGTGGGGCAACCCGGTCCCGACTCCTGCTCCCTATGTACCTGTTGATGTAATCAGGGGTGAGGAACTGGGCGCAGGTAAGTTCAACGGCCCGCAGGACTTGTTTATCGCTGATGATGGCTCGATATACATAGCTGATTCGAAGAACAACCGGATTGTGCATATCTCCAAGGACTTGTCCCTGCTTCGAGAGATAACCGGATTTGAATCAGAGGATGGGCCGCAGAGACTTACGAACCCCGCCTGCATCTTTGTTGACAGCGACGGATCAATGTTCATTGGAGATATGGGCAACCAACGAGTTGTCAAACTGGATCACGAGGAGAATCTGAAGCAGATTATCACCTACACAAAACCGGAAGGAATAGATGTACAGATCGTTGAGTTTCTCCCTGCTCGAATCGTAGTCGACCCGGTTGGCAGAATCTTCGTCGCAGCTCGCAACGTCTTTGAAGGTTTGATGGAGTTCAACAGCGACGGTGAATTCGTAGGGTTCGTAGGCGCTCCGTTGGTTCGGCCGAGTCTCTATGATCTCTTTTGGTACAGGTTTGCCACAAAGGAACAGCGTGAGCGTAGGGCACTGTTCCTGCCTATCGAGTATACAAGCGTCACTCTTGATCGCGCCGGGTTTATATACGCTGTAGCCAAGGATGAAGTAAGGCGGCTGAATCCTACAGGGCTGGACGTGCTAAACCGTCAAGGACTCTGGCCCATAGAAGGAGACGTCAACCTGCCTGCAGGTACAAATGCCTCTTTCTTGACTGACATTACCGTTGATGACTACGGAATTTACCACGTGCTGGATTCTGAAAGAGGCCGGGTGTTTGCCTATGACGACAGTGGCAATCTCCTCTACACATTTGGCACAGTAGGGCCCTATGCCGGCGCATTTAGCAGGCCGCGAGCGATCGACGGCGATGGTGAACGTCTGTTTGTGCTTGACGAGCAGAGAGCCGAGATCACAGTATTTGCCCCTACGGAGTATGGGCAACTGATCCACTTGGCAAACAAGCACTATGTGCTCGGTGACTTCGAGGCATCGACAGAGGTGTGGTACCAAGTTCTCAAGTACAACAACCATCTGCCACTCGCCTACAATGGGCTCGGGATGTCGCATCTGCGCCAACGTGATTACTCTACCGCTATGCACTATCTCCGTCTCGGCAATAACAGGACTCAGTATTCAAAGGCGTTTGCCAAGTATCGAAAAGAGGTAGTAGAGCAGAACTTCCTTTGGATCATGATTGCTGTCGTCTTGCTCGTGGTGGCGATTATAGTCTGGTACAAGCGTCGCAGCATTGAGCCTGAGATACGAAAGGTCTACGATGCTTCGTCCGTTCGAGGCTGGCGAAGAATAGCGAGCGGGTTGCAATATGCACTGCATGTGATCGTAAATCCCGTTGACGGATTTTGGGATCTCAGATACGAGGACAGGGGCAATATGCCGGCAGCCATGATCATATTGCTCTTGGCCAGCCTCAGTTTGGTTTTCATGAAGCAATATACAGGGTATTTGTTTAACCCGCGTGATGTTAGTCAGATCAACGTATTTGGAGAGGTAGGAACCACTGTTGCTACATTTTTCTTGTGGTGTGCGATTAACTGGGCTTTGACTACGCTCATGGAGGGCAAGGGGAGCTTCTCTGACATAGTGATGGCTACGGCATACGCTTTGACACCGTTGATATTGATCAACGTACCGATTACAATACTTAGCAATTTCATGACTCTCGAGGAAGGCTCCTACTACTACTTCTTCCGTGGTTTGAGCGTGCTGTGGACCGGCATCTTGATTTTCTTCGCTACGATGATCACCCATCACTACACTCCAGGAAAGACCGCAGGGACCTGTGTGCTCAACATTGTTGGAATGGGTGTTGTAGTATTCCTCGGACTGTTGTTCTTTAACATGGTGAGCATGCTTACTGAGTACACCGTCACGGTCTACCGCGAAATCGTGTTTAGGCTCTAGGAGCGGGAGTCAGGCTTGTGTATCCACACGAAAACGGGGGGACTCATGTGAAGAGACAGGGTGTGGTGCTATCCATAGTGCTATCGCTGACACTGATGTTCACCTCGGTCTGCCGTGCTGACAGTGGTGCCCATGAAGTACCCGGCAACATGGAGTTGGTTGCGCAGAACGAGTTCCTGTCGCTCTACATAGACCGTGCCACTACTGAGATAGCTGTCTTAGAGCACTCTTCAGGACGCGTCTGGTATTCCAACCCTCAGGATTGGAATAAGCTTGAGACCCAGGCTCGCGGCACTGCCAAGGAGCAGCTCGGTGCGCAGCTCTTGATCACTTATGACAGATCTGACAGGCGCAATCGTGAGATGAACAACTACTCGGACAGTATCATGCACGGGCTGTTTGAAATCAGAGAAATAGAGAACGGAGTGAGGGTAGACTACACTCTAGGCAGAAGATGGAAAGATGAGGACTACCTCCCCGTTGTTATTGAGAAGACGAGGCTCGAAGAGAGAATTCTCAGCAGTGTCTCGGAAAAAGAGGCCAGGGAGTTCACTCAACGCTACCACCTTGTCTACTTGAGGCAGCCAACCGGCATAGCTCCGCTTGAGTTGCAAGGCATGGACATGAAGGCATTGCTCGGCGGCTATGAGTTTGTCGTAGTGACTGATCAAGCAGAGGCCTTGACTGCTCAGATTTTGGACTTGCGAGCTAAGCTAAATACAGCTACCGAGCCCGAAAAGGAGGAGCTGACAAGCCAGATTGTACGGCTGGAGAGCCAGCTAAACAGCATCAAGTCCAAGGTTGCATGGGAGATCCTAGAGGTGATCTATAGCAACAGGGCAGACCTTGAGAGCATGAGCGAAGTGCGGTTTGAACACCTCGAGCACTTGATTGACACACCGACCTACTACATGGGCAGAGTCCCGGTGTTTGCTCGGACCAATCTGATCGACGCGGTCAAAACGACTGATTACAGTCCCGATGATGCTAGCGATGACCGGGTTGCGTGCAATCTCGATCCGTTGCAGCCAAACCTCGAGACCTTCTTTATTCCTATCGAGTACAGGCTGGATAAAGACTCGCTGGTAGTCCGGGTTCCTATGAGCGAGGTCATCTATCCTCTAGAAGTACTGGATAATCAGGGCGCTAAACACACGTATCCGCTTCACACCATAGCCCTGCTTCCGTACTTCGGAGCTGCTCATCGAGACAAAAATGGCTACATATTCATGCCCGACGGCTCGGGCGCTCTCATACGTTTTGGCAGTCCGAAGTACACTTTGACCTACTTGAGCACTCCAGTGTACGGGAGGGATCTCACAGAGGACAATAGAGCGCAACAGCTTGTTTTGACCGAGCAGGTTTGTATGCCTGTCTATGGTATGAAGACTGAAGATACTGCGTTTATAGCAATTATCGAAAAAGGAGAGCCGTTGGCGAGAATCAGCGCAGTCAAGGCAGGGTTTTCGAATTCGTTCAACAGTGTCTGCCCGCAGTTTAACGTGATACCGCGAGCAGATCTGTCTCTTGGGCCGATAGGTTCGGTAGTCGTGTATCAGAAACGGATCTATCAGGGGGATATCCAGGTTAGGTTTAAGTTCCTTGTGGGTGAAGACGCGGACTACGTCGGTATGGCTCGGTCATACCAAGAGTACTTGGTAAGCCAAGGTCATTTAAGGAGGCTTGAACCGGATCGGGATTTGCCTTTTTACCTGAGTGTAGTCGGCAGTATTGCGAGAGATGAGCCGGTGTTGGGAGTGCCTAGAGAGGTCATCCGTTCGCTGACAACATTTGAGCAAGCATCTGAGATTGTGGAGAGGCTGCTGCAGTCAGGTGTGCGCAACATCAAAGTGAGGTATCAGGGTTGGCTCAAAGGAGGCCCTGAGCACATCTTTCCTGATCGGGTAGAGATAGAGCGCGCAGTGGGGAGCAAGGAAGGCTTAGTTAACCTTGCAACCATGCTCGAGGGCAACGGAGTTGAGTTTTATCCTGAGGTCAACTTCCTTGCAGTGTTTCGCAACAGTATGTTTGATGGGTTCAACACCAGGCGTGATGCTGCTCAGTACTTTGACAACAGGCCCAAACGGATCACAGAGTATGACATCGCATTTGGGATTTCTTCGAGTTCCGAGAAGTACCTATTGTCCCCGAGGAGCCTGTCTAGAGTAGTCAGCTCGTTCTTTGAGGACTATTCGGAGTATGGCATTGGCGGAATTGGGCTGCAATGCCTAGGGAGCATGGTCAACTCAGATTTCCGCAACAAGCCTGAGACAGTAATAGATAGACAGCAGTCGGCTGATATCATTCGAGAGCAGTTGGCGCAGATCAATGCGGCAGGCTATGACGTCTTGGTCGTGGGCGGAAACGCACTGTCTTACCCATTTGCCAAGAGCATAGTTGGAGCGCCTTTTAGGAGCTCTTATCACGATATATTCGATGAGACGGTTCCTTTCTACCAGTTGGTCCTAAGCGGCCATATGGAGTATGCCGGGAGACCGTTGAACATGGTTTCCGACTACCGAAAAACACTGCTGCAGAGCATCTCTTTTGGGGCCGGGCTTCACTTTGAGTGGGCTTATGGGAACACTGACCTCTTGATCAATACGGATTTCGATCACTTGTACGCGATTAGCTTTGAGGATTGGTTTGAACAGGCTGTTGCCGACTATCAAAAAGCCAGCGCGATCTTTGCAATGATACGCGATGCACAGATCCTAGATTACATCGAGCTCGGCGACGGGGAGTATGTGACGAAATACGATAACGGGTGCAGCATTTCAGTGAACTACAGGCAGGGCACTGTAACTGTTCATCGCGAGTCGAGTGAGTCGGTAGTCTACGAGTTCTAGTTTTTGCGTGCGAGGTTCCTTGATGGAGGGAGTGCTAGAGCAATGAAGCTGCCGAAATTGGGGTTGACCACAAAAAAGAGCCTTAAGGGGTACTTGTATGTGTCTCCGTTTCTCATCGGGTTCTTCGCGTTCTTTCTGATACCGTTGATCCAAACAGTGGTGTTCAGCTTGAGTGAGCTCAAGATAGTGACCACAGGGTACACGATAACCCCTGTAGGTTTGGACAACTACAATACTGCGCTTTTTGTGGATCCGGATTTCGTCCCGACGCTGACAAACACTGTGATCAACACGCTGATAGACATACCTGCCATACTGATTTTTAGCTTTTTCATTGCTGTTGTCTTGAATCAGAAGTTCCGAGGGAGGACCCTGGCTCGATTGATATTCTTTCTCCCCGTTATATTGACATCCGGAGTAGTTGCACAGATGGAGATCAACGATGTGATGAACCAGGCCTTGGTACAGGATGCGGAGTTCATGTTGGGCGGCCAGCATTTTGTCAGCTTTCTGCTTGGGCTAAACCTTCCGCCTGCTTTCGTACAATACATAGTCACTGTGGTAGATCGGATTGGACCTGTGATAGAAGCGAGTGCAATACCTATACTGATTTTCTTGGCAGGCCTGCAATCAATCCCGCCAGATCTCTATGAAGTCGCCGACGTCGAAGGCATCACCGGCTGGGAGAAGTTCTGGATGATCACCTTTCCACTCGTAAGTCCTATGATCTTGACCAACGCAATCTTTATCATTATCAACTCGTTTACCTCACCTCGAAACGAGATGGTTCGTTTCATCGGAGAGAATACCTGGAGCCGAGGAGGTTACGGGGTGAGCGCTGCGATGGCGCTGCTCTACTTCCTGTCTATAGGTGCGATTTTGGCGTTGGTTGTGTTGGTGACCAGTAGACGAGTTGTGTATCTGGAGTAGAGCATTAGGATTGCGCGAAAGGGAGGCTGTGAAATGTCAGTCGCATACAAGTACCGTGTCCGCCGGATCGAAAACATCAAGCTGGCAGCGTTCATAACCAAGTGCAGCGGATGGATTTGGACTGTAGTTCGCGCAGTGCTGCTGATAGGCCTCTGTTTCATGATACTTTACCCGCTGATCGTCAAGTTCACGTCTTCAATTATGCACGTTGACGATATGTATGATGCCAGTGTGCGATTTGTCCCGCGCCGCACGACGTTGCAGCAGTATCGAATCGCTTGGGAATGGATGAACTACCCCAGGGTGCTACTGAACACAACTACTCTGACACTGGTTGTAAGTCTCCTGCAGTTGGCCTCTTGCACTATTGTGGGTTACGGACTCGGGAGGTTCGACTTCAAGGGCCGAAATATCGTGTTTGGCCTTGTCCTGCTGACGCTTGTGGTCCCGCCGGAGATGGTCATGATCCCACTGTTTCTTAACTTCAGGTTTTTTGACCTCTTTGGCCTTATACCCGAACCCGGAATCAACCTGCTTGGGTCGTACTGGCCGTTTGTCTTAACCTCGTGTACGTCTATGGGATTGAAAAATGGTCTATTCATCTACATCATGACACACTTCTTCCGCGGCATGCCTCACAGCCTTGAGGAGGCGGCAGAAATCGACGGAGCTAGCTCATTTCAGACGTTCTACAAGATAATGCTTCCGGGGGCGAAGCCTGCGATGATCATTGTGTTCCTTTTCTCCTTCGTTTGGCAGTGGAATGATAGGTTTTACACTGATCTGTTCTTGCGAAACAGTGAGAGCTACTTATCCTATGCTTTGCAGACTTTCGCTGCAAGATTTTCCAGCAACAGTCCAATACGTCGTCAGTTCCCGTATCACTATGGGTCACTTCTCAACAACGCAGGGATGATGATGTTCATGGCCCCGCTTCTCGTCTTGTACTTGTTCATGCAGAGGCACTTCGTTGAGAGCATTGAAAGGACGGGATTGGTCGGCTGATCACCCACACGAGCCTTTCTTCTACTGCGTCGTCGATACCTGACTCGAGATCACCCAGATATGGCCGAACACGTGCGTCCACACGCTGTACCTCCATTGATTGGACTTATGATCTGGTGTTCCCGGATCAAGGGCGGATAGATCGTTTTGGCCTGTTTCCTAAACGGATTGAGTAGTTCCTCGAGTCCTAACCCTCAGTGTCCTTCATGTTCGCGAGCTCACCGCTGTCATAAGTAAAGTGATTCTGAGTTATGGCTAACGTGAGAAACATGTGGTATTCTTCACCATGTAGAGTTGTTTGCAGCAAATGAAGCCGAGGCGGCCTCTTTTGGCCAAGCATACGGCAGGCTTTGATGCTAGAGGATGTCGAGTGAATGAAGATCATAGTCGTTGGCGCAGGAAAAGTCGGCTACAATATCTCTCGCGTCTTGTCTGAAGACCATGACATAGTGGTCGTGGACAAGGACCCTGTTGCGCTCCAATCGGTGTACGATAACCTGGACGTCATGGGTGTCGAAGGCAACGGTGCCAGTGCTCGAGTGCTCGAGCAGGTGGGTGTCCATGACGCAGATATGGTCATCGCAGTCACTGACAACGATGAATTGAACATGATTGCCTGCATGACTGCCAAACAGTGCGGAGTCCGCACTACAGTGGCAAGGGTGAGGAATTCAGACTACACATCATCTCAGCCTTTTGGCCTTTCGTATACTCGCTTTGGGATAGATGTGATGATAAGCCCGGAAGACCTGGCAGCGCAGGAGATATTCCGCCTCATCGAGGTTCCCATGGCCAGTGACGTAGAGTACTTCGCACAGGGGCGCTTAGGCCTGATTGGCATAAAGGTGAGCGAGTGGTTTCATATAGCCGGAAAGCGGATCCGCGATCTGGGCCTTGACAGGTTTACTGTTGTATCAGTTGTAAGAGAAGGAAGAACTCTCATTCCGGATGGAGATACAACGATACTGCCCGAAGACCGTGTGTTTGTTTTGGGCCAGACTTCTGGTTTTCATAGCCTGGAGGAGTTGACCAGTCGCCACATACATGTGGTCAACAGAATTGTGATTGCAGGCGGAGGGATGATCGAGGAACCGCTCGTTGAGCTTCTTGATTCCCGGCGCACAGGCCCGAGGGTCCACATCATCGACAAGGATCCGGAGAGATGCTCGAGGCTCGCGTCCAAGTACAGCAGTTGCTCGGTCGCATGTGTGGACCCGACCAGAATGGATCTCCTAGATGAGGAGTCTGTAGGTGCCGGAGACGTCTTCGTTGCTGTCACGGGGTCTGACAACTCCAATCTGGTGAGCTGTATTGCTGCAAAGAGCTTGGGTGTTGATCAGATCATCTGTGAGGTGAGCCGAGAGGACTACATAAAGCTGGCTGAAGCTGTAGGAGTCAGTGCTACCATCACTCCCCGGCTTCTTGCAGCTAACACTGTGCTCAAGCTGCTCAGGAGCACGAGTGTGCTGTCAGTGAATCTCCTCAGTTCGGGAGATGCAGAGATAATGGAGTTAATTGCAGCAGAGAATTCGCCCATAACCCGAGGCCCTATCAAGGATCTTAACATACCAAAAGGCGTGGTCATTGGGTCGGTAATACACGAGGGACAGATAGTTGTGCCTCGCGGAGACACTGAGATCAAACCGGGCGACCACGCAATAGTCTTTGCTCTGCATTCCCTAGCCGGACATGCAGAAGCGCTATTTAGTTCTGAGGATGAAGGCAGTTCGCATGAATCCTAGACTAGTCGCTCACACACTCGGTGCTATAACCCTGTTGGTTGGCTCTACTATGATAACTGCGGCTGCCTGGGCCGCAGTGGACGGGTCACCTGATCTCATGCCCTTGATATACTCGTGCTTGGCGACGTGCCTCGTTGGCGGGGCACTGCTTCTTGTAAGGCCTCACGGCAGCTTCCGGGTAAGAGACGGATTTGCTATCGTAGGTATCGGCTGGCTCGTGATCGCAGCTTTGGGTGCGCTGCCCTACTACCTGTCAGACTACTGCCAGAGCTACGTCGATGCGTTTTTTGAGAGTGTCTCCGGTTTTACAACAACAGGGGCGACAGTCCTCGCCGACGTAGAGGCGCTTCCTCGAGGGTTGCTGTTTTGGCGCAGCCTGACTCAATGGTTGGGTGGAATGGGGATCATCGTCCTCTCCTTGGCGGTCTTTTCGGTCCTAAACACCGGCATGCCGCTTTATCGAGCAGAAGTCCCGGGATTTACGCATGATAGGCTCCTGCCTAGGCTGAGGCAGACGGCACTGACGCTCTGGATGATCTACATCGGTTTCACGTTAGTGGTGACAATCCTCCTGGTTGTAGCGGGACTGCCGTTTTTCGACGGTCTGACCCATGCGCTTGCGACCGTGGCTACCGGGGGATTCTCCACTAGGGCTTTGAGCGTCGAGGCGTTCGACAACCTTGCAGCCGAGATCGTCATCATCGTGTTTATGCTGCTGTCAGGGTTGAATTTCGCGCTGTATTTCCGAGTGATTCAGAGGAAGGGGATTCGCACTATCCTTGCTGACGCAGAGGCAAGGCTGTATCTTTGGATTCTGGCTATAGCTAGTGCAATAGTGGCAATATCCCTTGTTACTGCCATGGACCTTCCGCTTCTTGTAGCAATCAGGCAGTCGGTTTTTCAGGTAGTGTCGATTAACACGACCACAGGTTTCTCGACCACCAACTTCGACGCTTGGCCGAGTCTGGCCAAAGGGGTCCTGCTTGCATTGATGCTTATCGGAGGCTGTACTGGATCGACTGCCGGAGGCATAAAGGTAGGCAGGTTTCTTCTGCTCTTCAGCCAAGCCAGGAGGCACCTCCTGCAGTCTGCTAGGCCTCATCTTGTCGCCAAGGCGAGAGTAGGCGATTCTGTAGTGCAGGATTCGATAGTGAATGATGTGCTCACATTTTTCTTCATGTATATTATGCTCTACTGCGTTGGAGTCTTCACTGTACTGGCGGACGGCCAAGATCTGGTAACTTCACTGTCTGCCTCAGCTACCATGATCGGCAATGTCGGGCCTGGGTTTGGGGCAGTGGGTCCCTACCTCAACTTCGGAGGGCTGAGCAGCCTTACGAAGCTCATTTTGAGTGGCCTGATGGTAGCGGGAAGGCTAGAGATCGTGACTGTTTTGTTGATGTTCACTAGGGCTTTTTGGAGGAGGTAGGTACGCCCCGCGTCTGTGCCTATTGCCTTGAATGCCAGGTGAAGTGTGTGCTCAACGTACCCCTAATGATCTTGTCAGACGCCAGTGTTGCTGAATCCAGTTGTTTCCCAGCCTCAGCTAGATCGCGAACATACTCTTTAGGAAGCTTTAGTTTAGACGCTGTAAGAGCCCTGTCTACCACTATCCCCCTGCCCTCCTACTGTAGAGTATAGCTGGTATTTCCTAAGATTTCCGTATAGATGTAGGGCATTTTTGCAGGTGAGCTTGTCAACCGCGGCGAATTCCCGGGCTATGAGTTCACTCCGAGCACGTTACAGGAGGACTGATTGGTGGTAGAGATCAGACAGGTTAGAGGCTCTCGAGATCTGAGACGGTTTGTCGGATTTCCGCTTTGGCTTTATAGAGACAATCCGTACTATGTACCCCAGCTCCTATCGGATGAGATCAACACACTAAGCCCTGATCGAAATCCCGCGTTTGAGCATTGCGAGGCCCGGTACTGGCTTGCTATAAGGGATGGCCGTGTTGTGGGGAGAATTGCAGGCATTGTGAACCACAAGTTCCCTCTGGTATGGGGTAAGAAATGGGCCAGATTTGGCTGGATAGACTTCGTAGACGACTACGAGGTATCAGCAGCCTTGCTTGGAGCTGTCGAGGATTGGGCAAGGTCTTTGGGCATGGAGGCAGTGCATGGCCCAATGGGCTTTTGCGGTTTGGACAGAGAGGGCATGCTTATAAAGGGGTTTGATGAGCTGGGCACTATGGCGACGATCTACAACTACCCTTACTACCCTGTCCATCTTGAGAAACTTGGATATACCAAAGACACTGACATGGTTGAGTACGAACTCGACGCTGACAGCGTGCCAGAACGCGTCCACAGAATCGCTAGAATGGTTATGAACAGAGGCAGTTATAGGCTTCTCGACGCGAAAAGGCCTAAGGACCTGCTCCCATATGCAGACGAAGTCCTGTCACTCTTGGATGAGGCATACGCGCATCTATACGGTGCGGTTCCTCTGTCTGATCGCCAGAAGCAGGCACTGATCAAGCAGTATTTCTCGTACGTGAACCCGGACTACTGTAAGGTCGTGCTGGACGCTGAAGGCAGAATCGCCGCATTTGGGTTGGCTATGCCGTCGCTCTCCAGATCCCTCCAGAAGGCTAGGGGTAGGCTTGTTCCTTTTGGCTTTTTTCACATTCTGCGGGCATTGAAAAGAAACGACACGCTCGACCTTTATCTCATAGCTGTTAGGCCTGAGCTCCAAGGCAAAGGGATCAACGCAGTCATAATGTCTGAGATCGCAAGAGCGGCAAAAAAGCACGGCATAAGGAAGGCAGAGACTAATCCCGAATGGGAAGAGAACAACAAGGTGCAGTCTCAGTGGAAGGACTTCGCCGTGCGTCAGCATAAACTGCGTAGGATATATGTTAAGCATCTATAGCAGAAGGTGCGAGAAAGACGCCCCTGTAGCAGGGGCGAATGCTTAAGTCTTGTTAGTGGACCAAACGCCGTCGTTTCGATGCCTGGCTCTGAAACTCATCTACCAGTGATGCCAATTGCTCAGCCAGTTTGTCTCCACCCATTGGCAGGCCGTGACTTGAGATGATCATCTGCGGTCTGAGGTCTCGTAGGATCTCTAGAGACCGCTTGGCCAGGTCCCAGTCGGTGGTGAAATAGGCAGGCGGGCCACTGAGGACCCTCTCTCTAGACAGGATAGACTCTGCCGAATCTTGATCCAGCGTAGAAAGCACGTCCCCGGCTATGAGCAAGCCGTCGCTCTCTCTAAACAAGGAAACATGCCCTGGAGAGTGGCCGGGAGTGTGTATCCAACGCCATCCTGGCATCCAGGGCACGCTTCCATCACTGGGCAAAGCATGCACGCGTGCACCAAGATCAATGCCCCTGTTGGAAAACAGTGGCGATACCTGCGCGATCAGTCCTTCTCCAGCGAACGGGTTTGGTGGGGGGTAGTCCATCTGACCCGTCAGGTACGGGAGTTCGAGTTCGTGGACGTACACTTCTGTATTCCACTTATCTAGGAGCTCTAGGATCGCTCCTACATGGTCAAAGTGACCGTGGGTTAGCACGATCGCCCTCGGCACAGTCCCTAGGCCAAATCTCGCTTCAGCAGCCCGCGTTATGTCTCTGCCCATGTGGGCAGTGCCCGCATCTATTAGGACCCAGTCTCTTGTGACACTGTTTGGATTACCCACCATGCACACATTGACAAGCGGCAACTCAACGACGAATACATCAGGCGTGACTTCATCAAACGACAACGGCCTTGCTGTTATCTTTTGAAGCAGTTCTACTTCTTGCGCTTCCATAGGCACCTCCGTCTAGGTGTGTGAATCCGCGGTTTCTGTCTGCGGTTGTTAGTATGACCGAAAGAGCGTCGTCTATTGCCGACTCATGGATGCTAGTGCCAAGAGGCCTGGATGACCCAAGCTATTGGCAGGGTTGACTGAGCGTCTGTTTTCTTTTTGTCAAAAAGAAGGATATCAGAACTTGATGGAGTAATAAGAATATCACAATCGTTTGTGAAACAAACTAGGGTTGATTGGTTTGCCGACAATAAAGGACATAGCCCGCAAGGTTGGAGTGTCACCGAGTGTGGTGTCGCGGGCTTTGAACAACAAATACGGAGTCAAAGAAAGCACCAGACAGGCTGTTCTTCGGGCTGCAAAGGAATTGGGGTATCACCCCAACGTAGCTGCGCGCAGTCTCGTGACAAAGCGCACTGAGATGATTGGTGTCATCATACCGGACATCTCTGAGCCGTTCTACTCGCGCATGATCAAAGGTATGGAGTATGTTGCAAGCAAGACTGGCTATACCCTGCTGTTTTCAAATTCATATGAGAGCCTCGAGCAGAGCAAAGCCGTTGTGAAGATGGTTGAGGCTCAGCGGGTCGAAGGGCTCATAATAGTCGGCAGCAGTCTGAAGGAAAGGGACTACATATACAGTCTCATAGACAAAGGCACGCCATTTGTTGTGATCGAGCGGCACTACTCGGATCCTCGAATGAACTGCATATGGGTTGACAACGTAGTTGGCGGGTATGTCGCAACCAAACACTTGATTCAATGCGGTCACACTCGAGTTGCCCACATTTCAGGCGATCTTGATGTCGAAGTGGCCGCCGAGAGGCTTAAGGGTTACAAGAAGGCCTTAGACGAAGCCGGGATACCTTTTTCACCAGACTTAGTTGTCTCAGGCGCGTTTGTCTGGCAGGATGGGTACCATGGGATGAAGGCATTGCTGAGCAGGACTCCACGCTGCACAGCGGTTTTCGCGGGCAATGACTCTATGGCATACGGCGCACTTCAAGCCATCGCCGAGGCAGGCTTATCTGTTCCGCAAGACATCTCCGTCATAGGCTTCGACGATCTTGAGTTCTCTTCACTGACCAACCCACCTCTGACGACAGTTAGGCAGCCACGGTATGAGATGGGCAGAGACGCGGCCAGGCTCCTGGTAACGTGCCTAGAGCAGTCCACCCAAGACAAAGGCATGAAGATCTGCTATCCTCCTGAGATAGTCATTCGACGTTCGACATCGGTTTACGACAGCACAGATAGGACACACGCTTGAGTTGATCACACAGTTGCATGGGCTCGTTTGAGGTTCGTTGTTGCTTGACCTCTATAACGGGCGTTTAATCAACGGTAGATCACAAACGTTTGTGTCTTACACAGTCTCTTCCTATGCGAGTCACCAGGTAACCGGGCGTTGTGCCGGAGAGTTGGAGAAACGTTGATCCGGCATGTCTTCGTCCGAAGGAGGTGAGTGATAGGACAGGGTAGTGTCTAGTAGCCTGTAGTTGTCAATAACCGACCGTCTCTGACAAATGACTAAGGAGGTATCCCAATGTTGAGGACAAGATCGATAGTCTTGGTTCTTGTTGTCATGGCAGCCGTTCTGATTGCCGGGATGGTACCTGCGTTGGCTCAGGACAGAGTCAAGCTGACAGTTTGGGGTAGAGACCTTCCTGACGATGATCCTGCTCACCAGTACATAAAGGCCCTAGTTGAGGGATTCCAGGCAGCAAACCCGGATATTGAGCTCGAGTACGTCGCATTGGGTGACCCTGGCCTTACTGACAAGGTCAAGGTCGTCATGGCCAGCAATTCAGGTCTACCGGATATCTTCCAGAGCTGGGGCGGCTCAGTCATGGGTGGATATGCAGATGCCGGCAGACTGCTCGACCTCACTGAGGAGCTTGCAGACATCGAGTGCAGCGAGGCCGCGAAGGCTGCGATGTCCTGGAAAGGCAGGACCTACGGCGTTGCACCGTTCTTCGCAGTCGCAGGTATATTCCTCAACGAGGCCATCTTTGAGAAGTATGGCCTTTCAGTTCCTACCACAATCGAAGAGCTCGAGGAAGTAGCAGACACTCTTCTCGCCAATGGTGTGCAGCCGTTCGCTTGCGGCGCCCGTGACGGATGGCCGGTTCTCGCACTCTACATGTATCTCACTGACCGCTACGGTGGGATCAATGCGTTCGCCGAGGCCCAGGCCAGACAGAGGCGTTTTGACAGCGAGCCGTTCGTTCAGGCCGCTTTGAAGTACCAAGAGTGGGTCAAGAAGGGCTACTTCGGTCCGACACCTCTCAGCGAGGCGTACGGTGACGCTCAGCAGTTGATGGCGACAGGCCAGGCCGCCATGCACGTCACAGGCTCCTGGATGTGCGCACAGTACGGTGATCCTACATTTACCGACCAGCCTCTCGGCTTCTATCCATTCCCGGAGATGCCGGGTGGACTTGGCAAGATCACTGACATTATGGGCCAGACTGACATCGGTTTTGCAGCCACTCACGTAGCTGTCGACAAGAAGGACGCGGTTGTAAGGTTTATGAAGTATGCGATGAGTGTAGAGGCGTGCTCCGCTGAGCTCGGGCGGATTTGCTCCGTGCCCGGCGTCCAGGCGCAAAACCGCCTGACTCAGATGGCGTCCGAAGTGTTCGGCAGTGCAGAGGCGATTCAGTTCTGGTGGGATCAGGATCTACCTCCGACCATCACAGCTCCGCTGAACGAAACGATCCAGAGCTTCTTCTTGCCAACCACAGACGTCAAAATGGCTCTTACTGCGTATGAGGAGCTCGTAGCTGATGAGGTGGGACCGGTCCGCTAAGACGCAGCTCTAGCGCCTAAGACTGGTTGGGGCGCAGCTCAATGCGCCCCAACCACGGCCGATTGTGATCTGGAAGCCTCCTGTGATCCCTTGCAAGGAGTTGGTTGAGGATGAAAAGCAGCGTCGATGCAGCCCCTATGACCCTGGCCGCAACGCACGACGGCAGACGCAAGAAGAGGCTTGACTACCGAAGACTGCTGTTTCAGATCGTCTTCCTCTTGCCAGCTGTAGGTTTCCTGGTGGTGTTTATGTTCTATCCGATCGAAGAGACGTTCCGGACGTCTATGATGCAGACATCGGCGTTGAGCCCGCCCACCTTCATTGGCTTTGAAAACTATCAAAGGTTGTTTGCGTCAGCCGAGTTTCGCAAGGGCCTTGCCAATGTATTGGCGTGGGCGTTTTGGAGCGTCGTCATCCAGATTCCGCTTGCCTTTTTCATCGCATTCTCACTTGTCGCCTACAGCAACAGGCTTACAAGCAAGCTTCGAGTGATCTACTACATGGCGAGCATAATGCCCTCTGCGATTGTAGCAATGCTCGGACGGTTCATCTTTGCTCCTAGGTTTGGTGTCATATCTACGATCGCTCAGAGGTTTGGCTGGGCCTGGCTGCAGAACGTCGATTTCCTGGGAGATCCAAACAAAGTCTTTTGGTCGTTGTTTGCGATTGCTACATGGGCCTACATAGGATTTGGCATTGTGTACTTGATGGCCAATATCGAACAGATACCCATGGAGATCCGCGAGGCGGCTGAGCTCGATGGCGCCAATCGTTTGCAGTATGCTCTTTATGTCGTTCTTCCGATGGTGTCATACCCGATCCGAATACTGGCGATAATCAGCACTGTTGGCAGCCTCAAGCTCTTCGATGTCCCGTATCTCATGACGGGGGGCGGGCCTGTCTACTACTCAACGACACTCGCCATAATTCTCTACAAACAGGGCTTTGTCAACTGGAGATACGGCAGGGCGGCTGCTGTCGGCGTGATCATTTTTCTGCTCTCTTTGGCCTTCTCTATCGCCCAGTTCTCGATGCAGCGGAAGGGGGGCGAGTTGGATTGAGAAACATCGACTTGATAGCAGAGGAGTCCGCGATAAGGCATTTTGGGGGGCGCCGTGGGCGGCTCACAGTGTCTGAGCTGCTGATAATGGTAGTACTCATCATCTTGGCGCTGGCTGTGGTTCTTCCTCTCCTTCTGCCTTGGTTTTTCGTGTTCAAGACCCGTCTGGAGTTTTCATACAACCCGTGGAGTTTGCCAAAGCAGATCTCGTGGACGAACTTCAGAGAAGCGTGGATTGCCATACAAATTGGACAAGGTCTGCTCAACACACTCAAAGTATGCGTGGGTGCAGTCCTGTGCACGGTACCGTCTGCAGCTATGGCCGGGTACATATTCGCGAAGTACCGCAGCAGATGGACTGAGGTCGCGTTTTACGTTGTCCTTATGGGCTATTTCGTGCCGGTGCACATGGTACTGATCCCTCTTTATCAGTTGAACACGAAGTTCGGCTTGGTGGATTCGATGGCCGGGGTATTTCTGCCTATGACGGCTTTCGGGATTCCGTTTTGGACCATCATCTATAGATCGTTCTTTAGGAGTTTGCCTGACGACTTGGCTGAGGCTGCGAAAATAGACGGTGCGGGACACTTTGATGTGTTTTTGCGTGTGATGTTTCCACTTGCCAAACCAGCAACTGTGCTTGCTGTTTTGCTGGTCTTTATAGGGGCCTGGAGCGACTACCTGTTGAGCTTAATCATGATCAACAACCAGAGGCTCTTTACCATGCAACTGCGAATAGCACAGTTTATGAATGCTTACGGAGTAGACCACATGCCTAGGTATGCTGCAGCTGCTGTCATAGCGGCAGCACCCACGTTGATCTTGTATATCGTAGGACACCGCTGGATTCTCAGGGGGACCCTGGCCGGAGCATTGAAGGGATAATCACGAGGCAGGCTCGACGCAGCAACATCTCCAAGCCAAGAGCCACGGCTTGCGCTGAGCGACAAAGCCGTGGCTCTTGGGTATCTTAGGCGTCTAGTAGACAGTGACTTTACTGCATTATCCTTATCGCCACGAGATGAAACTGTCTTTGATCTGGTCGAAGTCTGCAGCAAACGAGTCCCACATAGCCTCCAGTGCAGAAAGAGTCACCACGTAGACTATATCTTCAGATACCGCCACAATCGCGTCCTGAAGGACGCTGTTGCCGTCGGCGTCGATTCTCAGTCTCGCGGTTGACCCAGTCAGGTTACCCAGAGGTATTGAGCCGCTCGATATCACCTCAACCGGCATTGTAGCCGCAGCCTGTTGAATGGAAGCGAGGAGAACGTCGTCCGCCTTCATGCCAATAGGAGCTTCCAAGGTCATCAGAATCGCTGACGCTCCTCCTGCCTGGTGCTGCATCACCAGCATCCACTCACCTGCCTGCGTGACCTCAAACATCGCCCAGTTCTCGGGTACAGATATCTGGCAGGCGTACTCGAGGCTGGTATACTGGTTTTCATAGATGCCGGATTGAGCAGGGACACCCTCAGGCGCCTCGATCTCTTTTAGGGTGACACTGTCTATGTAGAAACGATGCCCGGTGAACACAGTTGTTGTTAGACTCTCGTCTCCGGTAAGGCTGGATGCATGAGCGACTTTGACAACAAGCGCGTCTGGAGCCATTTGGCCTTGAGTCGCATCTACCGCCACCCACTCGCCAATGTAGACCTCGTTCCACATGTGTCCGACCCAGGTCGTCCCATCGTAGCGGAAGCCGAGCGCCAAGCGGGAGGGAATACCTACAGCCCTAGTGAGAGAAGCAAACAGAATGGAAAACTCTGTACAGCGTCCCTGCCTAAGTTCGAAGATGTCCGGTGCAGAGAAAATCTCGAGCGTGATGTTGTAGTCAAGGTAATTGTGTGTGAAAGCGAGAAGTTTCTCTACTGCCCTGTAGACGTCAGTTTCATCGCCTATGACCTCTAGAGCTGCCTCCTTGATCGGCTCGTAGTCCGGAGTTATGTGCCTGGTAGTGCCGAGATACTCCTCTAGACCCTCATCAGTCACAGGTAGAGAAGCCCAGCCCGTGCGGTCAGTCGTGTCTACTGAGATCTCAACGACGACTTCGGAAACACCGTCCTCATTGATGGACTCGGACACAACACGTTGGCGGTTGTCTGTGAAGCTCGCCGCGCCAATCGGAAGCCCGTCAAAGCTGATCGTGATCCTGCTGTTGACCGAACGGAGCGGATGAGAGACCACAATATTGCCCCTCCCGCCCACCATGTCTAGGATCATGGGAGAAAACTTGCCGATCTTCTCGTCAGGATCTGTCAGCCTGCTCTGTACACCGATCAATGGAATCTCGTACTTGTAGGGAGTGCCATCTGGCGAAACCACCAGCTGAAGCGGCACTCCTTGTTCTGAAATGGATACCAGATAAGCGGGCATTTCCTGGCCTTGGTAATCGAACGTGGTCTCTCCAAGAACCTCTATGTGTGTGAGATCGAATATCCCTTGTTCGGCAGACCAGGTATAGATCTCGTCCTTGTACCCGGGTTTTAGGAGTCCAGACTCAGCCAAGTAGTCGAGGAGTGCCTCAGATGGGCAAAAGGCCCTTGCAGACACTTCAGCCTCTTGGGTGTACTCCCTGCCGGAGACTGTAGTCGTAGCGATTGCCTTGATCCCTTCTTCGTGCTGCTCAAACTGGGTCTCTACTGTAGTGACTACCCCAGACGACTCCGATATCTGAATCTGCGACTTTGGGTTGTATTCCTTGTCAACATAAACCTCATAGGCGTATGTAGTCTTGTCCTGAGATCCATCGAGAAGTGTTACGTAAACCATTGCCTCATTTGTATAAAGATAACCCTCAGGCGTTTCATACTTAAGGTACCGCTCATAACCGATGGGCGTGCCCTGTTGTTCTACGACGTACTCGGTCTCCCTGATAAGTACCTGTTCAGAACTAGCTACCGCAGCGACCGTTGCCAAGACCAAGAGAGTCACTGCAATAGACAGTATGCGTCGGCTCATCCGACAATACTTAGTCACGTCTACACTCACCTCGCAGCTTGTTGGTTGACAGCCAACCGTTTATTTACGCCATTGCATGATTATAACACTGCGGAAGCTGTGGGTCAACTCCTGCTGCAGCAGGCTGTCCGTCTGTTGCAGGTGCGCTGTACCAGCACTAACTCTGTCACGTATGAACTGCTAGACTGTAAACTGGTTCACGAGCGACTTGAGTTCAGCCGCTGTGCGGGACAACTCTTCTGCAGAGGAGGCCATTTCCTCTGTGGTTGCGCTCTGCTCTTCAGCAGCCGCTGCGATCTCCTGTGCATTGGCTGCGTTCTGCTCGGTCACTGTTGTCATAGAATCGATAACCCTGACTACCTCATCAGCGCTGGACGCCATCTCTTCTGCAGATGCACTCGATTCCTCTGTGATGACGGCTAAGTTCCTCATGGCCTCACCCGCATTTTGTCCTAACTGATTGAGCTCCTCTATCAGACTGAGCAGCTCGGCTATACTGTTATTGATAGTATGAGCGTCCGACTCGATCTCACGCAATATCTGGCCGGCGTCATCAGCAAGATGTGCACCTTTGTCTATCTCGTTGTTGTTTCTCTGAACGAACTCCACGGTCCGTTCTATAGCCGACATAAGCTGGGTGACAATCTGCGATATCTCATTCGTTGATTGGGATGAGCGTTCTGCGAGGCGCCTGACCTCATCTGCTACGACAGCGAACCCACGGCCTGCCTCGCCTGCTCTAGCAGCCTCTATGGCTGCGTTCAGAGCAAGGAGGTTCGTCTGGTCAGCTATTTCGTTGATAACTTCGACGATTTCGCCGATCTGCTTTGATCCCCTCTCGAGCTCCGCTACGCAGGCAAGGGTTTCCGCTGAGGCCTCTTTGATATGCCTCATCCCTTCGGTGACACTAGTGACAGAGTTGTTCCCCAAGGCAGCCCTCTCTTGGCTGTGTTCTGCCTCTTCGCGAACCTTTTCGAGAAGTTCGACAGCTCTAGCTAGCTTGTGAATCACGTCTTCTACTGTTGAGCTTGTCTTTTCGACTTCAACCGCAGACTCCTCGGCTCCCTTGGCGACCTGTTCTATGGCAGCTAGCAGCTGATGCATCCGGTCTCTGGCTTGCACACTGTCTTGGCTCTGCTGTTGGGCTCCTTGAGCTACTTGAGATATCATCGATGCCATCTGATCTGCTGAAGAAGCCTGTTGCTCTGTAGCTGAAGCCAACTGCTCTGCGTTCTCTTCAACATGAGCGCTCGACTTCATCACCTGTTTGATGATATCAGTGAGTCTCTCGACGAACGTATTGAACCACATCGCAAGCTGGCCGACCTCGTCCCTGGACGATACCTCGACGCGTTTTGTCAGGTCGCCTCTTCCTTCAGCCATGTCTCTAAGCATGTCCAGAGCAGCCCTGAGCGAGTGAGTAATGCTTCTGGTCAGCATGAGGCCTACGATTATTGATGCTAGCACGGCTAAGATCGAAGCTGCGAGTACGGTGGACCTTGCCCTGGCAGCCCGGTTCTCCGTAGCAGCTGATACTGAGCCGACATAGTCGACTTCCCAGGCAATGAGCTTCTCTATTGACTCGGACAGCTGTTCCATGTGCTGTTCGATGCTCTCAAGCATGAAGAGTGACATGTTTCTATCAATAAAGGCGGCAGTACTCAGAACCGGCGAGACGGCAGTTTGGTATGCCCGCATCTTGACCTCGACGTCGTCGAGCAAAACTCTGGCTTCTTCGTTCTCAACCAGCGTTTTGAGGGTTTCCAATACTTCATTGGCCTCGGCTCGGTTTTCCTCGAAATTCTGCCTGTATACATCGCTTTGGGTAGTCATAAATCCGAGGACAGCTGCTTCCTGGCCCAGAGCCTTGGCCTCGAGATGCCTTAGCTCTATCATCGCGACGTCTATCCTATTGCTGAGATCTTGATATTCTGCGACTACTGCAGTCAACGAAGTATAGCTTACGATTGTCACTATTCCCAGCAGTATTAGTACCAATGCGAAGCATAGCCCGAGCTTCTTCCCGATCGTGAGATTCGTACCAATGGCGAGTTTGCGCAGTGAGAGATTCATGATGTCACACTCCTGATCGATGAGATAACCGTACGTATAACTGCGGCTTGCAGCCACATCGCATAAGGTAAAGGGCAGCGTGATACACACCGCCCAAACCCTCGAGATGATCGGCGGTGTGCAGATCTGTCATCCATGCACCTTGTGCCCGGTGAACCGTGCTTGCTTGCAATGGGTCCCAGGTATGATGTGCAATGAGAGAAGAGGAGCAGTAACTGTACGACTGATCTTGCGCCCAATATATAAAGTATAAGAAACCAAACTTTGTAGATCAAGTTGAACGAAGACTCGATTGCTCCGCCGAGAGCAGGCTGTGCAACGGCCTCGCAGGGCTTAGCCGATTTCTTGCCAAGCCCGGTTGATCAGATTCACTGTCTGCTGAGCCAATCCGGAGATCTTCACTCGATGGTATCCGGCGACTCCTGTCTGCAATGTGTCGTTGAGCGGTGCTATCCATTTCTTTGGGAGATTGCTTGCGCCAAGCATCATTCCAAGGATTGAACCGACTGTGGCGCCGTTGCAGTCTGTGTCAAAGCATGCTTGGACTGCCGTGCAGATTCCTTTTTCAAAGTCAAGGTCACTCCACAGGAGGCCCATTGCTACGATTTGAGCGTTGCTTATCACGTGACACCAGTGATGGGGTATGAACTGGTTCCACCTCTTGTGAATGCGAGAAACAGCCTCATCGGGCGAAATCCCTTCTTCGTGCCAGCTCATCACGTCGTTGATTGCCTCTGCGAGTCGGGATCGGGCAGGGATCTCGGACAGCCCGGCCTGTATGACAGATTTGGGGTCTTGCTCGTGTGCAGCTGCAGCGAGCATTGCTGCCACCCACATTTCGCCATAGATTCCGTTCTTGATATGACTGATGCGAGCGTCTCTCCAGGCCAGCTCAGCTGCGAGTTCTGGATTCATCAGAGACACATAGCCGTAGAAATCGGCTCTTATCTGTGCACCGATCCATTCTCTATAAGGGTTTCGGAATGTTGCAGATTTGGGCGGCATGATAAGCGTTGAAAGATTGCGATACGCCACCCTCTCTGCTGTGCAAGTCTTGAGTAGCGGGATGTTGGTTAGCCAGAATTCCCCGACATTTTCTGAAGTGAAACCTATCCCGAACTCTTTGATGACACCAAGGCCTACTACAGTGTAGTTGGTGTCGTCGTCTTCAGGCATGTTTTGTACCTGATCGATGAACCCCCATCTTTTTGAGACTTCGTATTTATCGTCTATATCAGGTGGGACCTGTGAGATGAAGTAGTCGGATAGGGGATAGCGATCGAGGTCCTTCAGGTAACCCCACATCCTCTCAGTGTGCCAGCCTTCTATCGGCTTGCCAAGCAAACATCCTGCGCATCTGCCTAACCAGGCTCCGAGGATTTTGTCATAGGTCGTCTCATCAATTGGCGGCTTGTCAGAGTAGCGCCTAGGCCCGTCCGGCCTTTCCGCCCGGATCTCTTCGAGATCGTTGGGCTCAACGTACCTGTATCCCGCTACTTCAGGGAGTTCTTGGGCTTTGTCTAGGAGGGCTTGGGCCATTGACTGAAGACCTAGATCTGTATCAAGGTTGGAAGCGGAGATGCGTTCGAACTCATGTTCAAGCTCAGATATGTTTCGCCCTTCATCGATCAACTGCAAGCGTTCTGTGACAATATCGCTTCGTTTTACCCGCAACCAGTCGTCTTTCATAAGGAGATACCTCCACAAGTTAATGCTGAGTGATTTCGGCGGCCTCCGGTTCATACCTGCCCGTTAACGCCTGCATGTATCGAGTGCGCCGGACTTAGAGCCAAGAAACCATAGAAGCCAAGCACCCTTGTAAGCAGACCTTTGATATACTTAGAATCAAGAACCCTAGTGGGAGAGACGCTGAATGAGACGAGAGGTAAAGCAATCGCTCAGAAAAGCCCTTTCAATCCTACTCATATTTGCAGGCATTTTCTTGTTGGCCCAGCGGAAATGGCTCTTTGCTATCGGCGTACTCCTAGTCGCATATCTCGTGCTTGGTGATGGAGAGCCGCCTGTGACCCGTCCGCCGACTGATATGCAAGGCTTTTGACGGCAACCGTAGGGAGCGGGTCGTTGGTCACCTGGACAGCCCTGGCTTTGATCACGTACGAGCACTGAAAGAGCACAGGAAGCTCCTTGTCAAAAAGAGAGAACGCCTGGATCAACTGGTCAAGACCGTAGACAGGACCATGTCGAAGTACACTGAAGGTGATTGGGCTAGGATAACCAAGAGACAGAAAGAGATCTTCGATAAGTTTATCAGCCTCATGGATCGAGATCCTGCTGACCCGGACGTGCAGAGCGCAGTAGAGGAATGGCGTCAACACATAACCGACAACTTCTATGACTGCACTCCTGAGATACTGAGGGGGCTGGGGGAGATGTATGTATCCGATAGCCGCTTCACTGAGAGCATCGACAATGCCAAGCCTGGGCTGGCAGATTTCATGAGCAGGGCAATCCGTGCCTATTGTGACAAGCACTAGAGGCCGTCTCAACAGTCGTCTTGGATGCGTCGCCGCATGCGTCCGCAGTGGATTGACATCCTCCCCGCAGTGGTAGACAATCGGGTTGAGCCTGTGCCAGATTAGGCGCGCTATTGACACCTGGAGGCGGCATCATGAACAGCAGAGAGATTGTCCAGCGAGCTATAGAGATGAAGGGCCCGGAAAGGGTACCTATCTTGTTCTTTAACAAGGATTTGGAAAAGTCAGACATAGCGATGGTCGAGTATGCACCTGCAGCAGGTTTTGTGCCCAGCGAGGTCGGCGAGACCGAGTGGGGGTTTGTCTGGGAACGGCTGGACGACACTATGGGGCAACCTCGCAAGCCGCCCATTTTGTCTTGGGACGATTTTAGAAGCTATGAACCACCAGATCCCAATGCCAAGGGGAGATTCGACCATATTGAGGACTTCATCCGGTGCAAATCGGGCAAGTACCTGTTGGGGACGATGGGGATAACCGGTTTCAACCTCGTCACGTTTATGCGAGGTTTTGAGAGTGCACTAGTAGATCTCTATGTCAACCGAGACAGCATAGAGACGCTCATAGACATGGTGTTTTCCTTTGAGAAAGAGATCATAAGAAACTACGGCAGGTACGGCTTGGACGCAGTGGCGTTCTTCGACGACTGGGGAACTCAGGATAGGCTCATGATTTCTCCGACTCTGTGGAGAGAGGTCTTCAAGAGCAGATACAAGGAGCAGTTTGACCTAGTTCATGAGTTCGGCATGCATGTGTACTTCCACAGCTGCGGGTTCATCTATGACATCATCCCCGACCTCATCGAGATCGGTGTAGATGTCCTGAATCTCAACCAGCCTGATCTGTTTGGGATTGAGAGACTGGGTGAGGAGTTTGGCGGAAGAGTGTGTTTCAACTGTCCCGTGGATCACCAGACAGTAGCTATCAACGGGACTAGAGGCGAGATCTTTGAATACGTCGAAAGGCTCAATAGGCACCTTGGAAGCTACAATGGGGGCTTCATAGGTTATGTCGAGGAGTATCACAGTATCGGAATGAGCGACGAGAACTACAGGAATATCGTCGACGCGTTTGAGCGGTTGAACCGGTGAGTCGAACCCGCAAAACGCACATCTGACTGCGGACCTTCCCTTCCAGGTCTATGACATTGACGGAGACGGCCAAGACCTGATCTTGCTGAACGGGAATGTTGCAAGGCGAATGCGGGCGTGGCTGAGCGGTCGGACCAGTTTACTTATACCGCTGTTTCCGCCCTGTCGGTCTCCGGGTTGAACTGCTCGTCATAGAGCTTGCGGTACAGGCCTTCTTTTGCCAGGAGTTCTTGGTGCGTGCCGCACTCGACAATCCGACCGTCCTCTACGACTAGGATCTTGTCTGCGGCTAACACAGTTGAGAGCCTGTGAGCTATGACAAGGCTAGTTCTATTGGACAACAGCGGTGCCAAGGCGGCCTTGATCAGAGCCTCTGAGTGCGAGTCGAGCGACGAGGTCGCCTCGTCGAGTATGATGATTCTCGGATTTCTGAGGATAGCCCTCGCGATTGCAACCCTCTGTTTCTCACCGCCTGACAGCTTAATGCCCCGCTCACCGACTATGGTATCGTATCCGTTCTCCAGCGAGGAAATGAAGTCGTGGATTTGTGCCGCCTTGCAGGCCTCGATCATATCTTCCTCAGTCGCGTCTTTTCTGCCAAACATGATGTTCTCACGCAAGCTCGCGTTGAACAGAAACGTGTCCTGGGTGACAATGCCGATCTGCTCGCGCAGAGATCTCAGCGAAATCTGCTTGGCGTCTATTCCGTCGATCCTGACCACGCCTAAGTCAGGGTCGTATAGCCTTGGAACTAGATAAGTGATGGTGGTTTTGCCGGCTCCACTAGGCCCGACGAGAGCAACCATTTGCCCGGGCTCAACGCTGAAGCTTACATTCTTCAACACGGGGATTCCCGGCTTGTACGAGAAGCTCACGTCTTCAAATTCGATTCGGCCTTCTAGCTCTTTGACAGCCACTGATCCTGGCTCATCCAGAACTTCAGGTTCAAGGTCCAGGTATTCAAAGACCCGCTCAAAGAGTGCGAGTGACCGCGTAACGTCAACATGCATGGTGAACAGGCTCGTCACAGGGCCGAAGAGCCTTGTAAGGAGGCTGATAAACGCTACAATGGTCCCTACTGTAAGTTCTCCTCTGATCACAAGGTAACCGCCGTAAAAATAGATCAAGGCAGGGCCGATCGCGGAGAAGGTCCTGACAATCATGAAAAACCATCTCCCGACCAACGCCTCTCTTATCTGAAGTTTGACTACGTCTTCGCTAGCTGAGTAGAACCTTTCTTTCTGATCGTCTTCTCGTGTGAAGATCTTGACCAGGACTGCACCGGCTATCCCGAGCGTCTCCTGGATGATCTGATTGAGCTCAGCCAGTTTTTCCTGAGTTGTTCTTGCGATGTCCCAGCGAGCTTTGCCTACTCTCTTCGTAGGCAGTATAAAGGTCGGAATCATACACAGGCCTAGAAGCGAGAGGCGCCAGTCCATCGCGAATATCGTCACGAGCGTAAAGATGATAACGAGTACGTTTTGAACTGTACTGACAACGGTTCTCTGGAATACACCTTCAACTCCGGAGACGTCATTGTTGATCCTGGAGATGATGTCTCCGGTTTGGGTGTTAGCGAAAAACTTGAGGGGCATTCGTTGCAGCACGCCGTACATAGAGTTTCTGATGTCAAGGACGATCCTCTTTGAAATGAGTGTGTTGAGATAGCTTTCTCCAACCCCTATCAGGTGTATCAGAAACGAGATCCCGACATATCCGACTGTGTAGAGAGTGAGCAATCGGAAACTCCGCTTGATGAGAGCTTCGTCAATGATGGATCGAGTCAAGAGAGGAGGCAACAATCCAAGTACTGAGGTAACTCCAACGCATAGGAATACCAACACCATGAGTTTCCAGTGGGGCAAGAAGTACTTGAGGATGCGAAGAAGCATCTCTTTGGAGACGTTTGGCTTTTCCTTGATATCGTCGCCGAATCCTCTTCTCAGCCCTCTATGCCATCCGTGCATTCCCATGATCCAGTCCTCTCCATGATGTACAGTGCTGCGTTTATACCTTAGTGCTCCTTGTTTGTCTCGGTTGCCTCTAGGCTTCCAGGAGTTCGATGACTCGATCTAGCAAAGAGACAACCTCTTGCCAAACACGCTCGTCGAGCTCCTTAGCGTTGTGCAGAGTGCGGTGAAGCTTGCCAAAGCGCTTGCGGACGTCTCGGGGAACATGCTCTCCCAAACCGTGGTGACCGCGAAGGCCTTGCAGTGCATCCGTGCCGAACACCTTCTCAAACACCTGAGATGAGCGCTCGATGCTTCGACGCATTTGCTCTCTGGCTTCGGCAACTTCATTCAGCGCGTGCCTGCCCTTGTCTGTGAGGCGGTAGACTTTTCTTCTGTCTTCTGTCCTAAAGTCAATGAGCTTTAGCTCTTCTAGCGATTGTAGAAGCGGATACATAGACCCGGCTGAGGGTTTCCAAAAACCCGTCTCTTTGCTTATGGTCTGGATGAGATCATACCCGCTCTTTTCTCCTTCACTCAGGAGTTTGAGTATGTAAGCCTTTAGAAACCCTCGTTTTGCTCTGCCTCTCATGACTCGTACCTCTCATATATCGGTATCGATATATCGGCAACGATATAATGACACATCCACCAACTGTTGTCAAGAGATTGAGAGCGTGAAAAGCGCGTTGAACTAGTTCAGTAGACTTAAGGAATCAGCCTCGCTTGCACTTACCCTCGAACCATCGGCCTGAACACGCATTGAACATGTTGAACTGCAGGAACGTTGCTTGAACGCTCCTTGAGACAGAGCCTAGCGGACTCGCGGCGCTTTTCGATAGCGGCGTGTTGGTAGCTGTACCTGCGCTTGAGCTGTATCAGCTCAAGCGCGGATTTTGGGTGATGAAAAACCCGCAGACTTAGGAAGGAGATTCCGCACTCATCTCGAAATAGACCAAGTAAATGAACACGTTACATAACCCGTAGTTATAATAGATCGTCTCTGTTCCCTTGCCAAACTGCCGATATGCTGGGGCTTAAGACATGGCGCCCGGAGATTGGCGGGCGCCGGCCTGTTTAACAGTGATACGTTCGACGGTCCGGCGGGTTTCGCTAAGCTACTGTGATGGAGGTGGTTGTATGGCTATTTCGATGCGGCAATTGGCGAAGATTGCGGGCGTTTCAGTTGCTACAGTCTCGTATGCGTTGAGAGATGACCCTAGGATTAGCGCAGCCACTCGGCAACGGATCCAGAGCTTAGCGCGCAAGCACAACTGCAGAGTGAATGTGCAGGCTCGAGGCTTTTTCGAGGGAAGGTCCTTCTCGATAGCCGTGATCGTGCCAGATATTCGGTGCGGGTTCTACCCTCCCATTCTTCAAGGTATTGAGAGAGTCGCTGCAGACAGAGGCTATACGGTCTGCTTTGCAAACTCGTATAACGACCCTCAAACTGAGGCCAAAGTTATCCACACGTACATGCAGCACAGAATCGACGGGCTCATTGTCGCCCCTATTAGCGAAAGTGCTGACAACAGCCACTTTCTCGAACTGCAGCGTGAGGGTGTTCCTATAGTCGTGATCGATAGGCGGCTTGATTTTGTTGAGACGGACTTTGTCGGCTGTGATGACTACGCGGGAGCATTCGCTGCGACCGAATATTTGATATCGATGGGGCACAGGTATATCGCACATATCACCGGCTCTAGAGATGCGTGGACGACGATTCGCAGAAAGTCTGGGTACAGTGATGCACTAAAGAGGTCAGGAATCGAACTGCCTGAAGGATACAGCGTTGAGGTGGATTACCTAACCAACGCACTGCACGGATTTTCCGGTGCTGTCAGTGAGTCAGTTAAAGCCTTGTTTCAGATGGAACCAAGGCCGACTGCCCTGTTTGTCTCTAACGACCTGCTAGCGATCGAGGCGTACGGCGCGATCCGGAGGCTGGGCTATCGTATTCCGGATGATGTATCTGTTGTTGGATTTGCGGATCTTGACATCTCGCAGTACATTGATCCGCCACTCACAACCGTTCATCAGCCTGCAGAGAAGATGGGAGAAGTTGCAGCCAACATCCTCATAGACAAGATCGAGGCAAAAGGCTCTTCAGATACTGAATACAGGGGATGCATATCCAAGACCCTAGAGGTCGAGCTGAAGATCAGGAAATCTGTGGCTCGGGTGAGCCGATGATCAACTGGCCAATGCACTTTGCGCCACCCTTGCGTCGTGGACTGTTAGAGTCATCAACTTAGTTTCCTCGGAGAGGGGAGTAAACAGTGGACGGTATCCGAGAAAGAGCGGTTCTTGTAGTTGTGGTGGTGTTCGTCTGTATCATTTCCCTTTTCCATGTCGGCTTCGCCGCACCCTATCCTAGTTATGTGTATGACTTCTGGCACCAATCTGTCCCTGCGCCAGACGCTTACTTGCCTGTAAGAGCGGTGTCTGGAAGGGACCTCGGTATCGGGGATTTCAGTGACGCCCAAGACCTGGCTGTAGGCCGGGACGGCACTATCTATATAGCTGACACGGGTAATAACCGCCTGGTGCTTCTGGATGCTTCGTTCAGTCTGGTCCGCGTCATATCAGAGTTTGACAGGGATGGAGCCCCAGATAGGTTGTCTGCACCCTCCGGCATATTCGTGACGGGTGACGGAGAGGTCTATATTGGAAGGTGCAGGTGGGTTACGACATATCTCGGATCCCTACAGAGGGCTGGAAGACTGTGAGGCTGCCGTACAAACAGCAACATGTGGATCACAACAGCCTCTGGTTTCAGACGCAGATCAGTATACCTGATGAACAGTGCAGGTATTATCTGAAGATTTCCGGACTGCAGTGCGATGCGATAGTGTTTGTAGATGATCAGCGGGTAGGCGAGATGAAGGGCCCGGAGGCACGCATAGATATTACGTCTGCAGTTGCACCCGGCAACGATGCCACAGTGAGCCTTTGGGTAACTCGTTGGTGGGAGGGTACTACCCTGACCTTTGAAACGGACTACATGAGGCGCGCCACTCTTACCTCCTCGGAGCTGGCAAGGCTGGTCTCTAGTGACCCAGAAGAGATTCGAAGGAGAGTAGTACTTGGCATTTCTGAAGGAGTGTGGCTGGAGGCGAGGCCTCTCTTAGCCGAGATAGAGAATGTTTTCGTTGCTACCAGCTATAGGAATTCAGAATTGACACTCTTTGTTGATGCTATAAGCCATGAAGATCTGACCGGTGCCAAGTTCGAGATACGAGTGACCGAATTGGATGGCACCTCCAATGGATTGCCATCGGGAGTCTTCCCCGTGTCCAGCGTGGGCGAAGGGCCGTTGTCGCAGCATACCATTACAATCCCATGGAAAGACCCTCAGTTGTGGGATATCGGTTCACCTTATCTCTATTACGTGAACGTCAGTCTCCTCGATTCGAACGACAATGTCATCCATGAATACCCACCCGTGCGGTTTGGGTTCAGAGAGATCTGGACCGAAGGCAAAGAACTCATACTCAACGGGCATCCGTTGCACCTGAAAATAGCGCCGTTTGTCCACAGCATTCCTGCGATGCTCTTTTTCGAGGGTATTGGCTTCAATGCAATGCTCGTTCAACCCAATTCGGACTACTGGTTTGGGGTAAAGGGCCACGGCCTGTTCCCTGATTCGACTACAGTCCGTCAGGCATCCAATCAGGAGTTGCTGGACGCTGCAGACGAGCGAGGGTGGGCAGTCTTGATGTCCGCTCCTACATTTAAGTACTCCGAAATGGAATTCTTCATGCCTGAAGCTCAGACGCAGTATATGGAGTATTTCAAGATGTGGATGCGCAAACTCGACAGGCAGAACCGGCCTTCGATCTTGACTTGGACACCTACTGTCAATACTGGAATCAACTACGATCCTGACAGATTGGGGAAAATCGACCCATCTCAGTCCTCAACTAGGGGCCTGTACGTGTCCGATGAAACAGTAGAAAAGACCATAGTGGCGATTTGGGACGGCATTGGCAAGAGGAAGTTCCGTGTAGAGTGGCAGTTGGTTGTGGATGGCAAGGTTCTTGACTCCGGAAATGAGTTTTTCACAATGGGAGTCGGCGCCATAGAGAAAAGACCTATTGGTTTCACAGTGCCAAGAGTGGACGTCAGGACCGATGCACGACTGTCCATCACTGTGTATGATGCCGAAACAAAGGTAAGATTGACGGATGATAGCTTCGACATGGCCTTCTTCCCAGGCTTTGACAGGGTTGAGGATCTGAAAAGCCGATGGGGCATTTATGACCCGTTTGGAAGAACCGCTCCCGAGCTGGCAAAGATCGGGTTTGAGGCTGTGCCGGTCGAGATGGGTGATTCGCTCGAAGACATAGACGTATTGATCATCGGCCATAGGGCGGTCACTGTAACAGGAGAGCTGCCGTTCACCGCACAACAGGTTGAGGATGGCTTGAATGTCGTCTTCTTTGAGCAGGGCCTGCACGGCCTGGAGGCTTTGGGAATGAGGGGTCAGGATATAATCCCGCGCTACACATTCCCGAGGGTTAAGGATCATCCGATATTGGCAAACCTCGAGCCTGAGGATCTGATCAACTGGAGAGGTTCCGGGACACTGCTGCCTGAGAGATCCAAGGGCATGCGGCAGTGGGAGACTAGGAGGCCTCCGCACGTAGGCAATTACGGATCGGTCGCATCGGTTGTGATCGAGACGCCTCACCAAGGTGCTTTCACACCTATCGTAGAGTGCGAGTTCGACCTGGCCTACAGCCCCTTGGTGTCGTGGAAACATGGCAAGGGCGAGGTTATATTCTCCCAATTTGACATTACGGACCGCCTCGATGTCGAGCCGGTTGCATCGATACTGGCTGCGAACATCATCCGTTACGCGGACGACAAGAGTGTGACCGCATCTCAGGATGGGCGGATAGTGTTCCTGCAAGATACCGGCAGCAATGAGGAGGACATAGAGTTTATCAACAAGTTGGGCCTCGAGTGCGTAGTTGCTGGCGAGTTGGGGTCTCTTGAGGTCTCAGACGTAGTGGTCATAGGAAGAGACGGTATCGGAGCAATCACGGCAAACCTGGAGAGGCTAGAGGAGCATATAAGAGCAGGCGGCGCTGTGGTAGTACTGCCTCAAAAAGAAGACATCATGAACGCTGCCGACCTGCCGTGGGACGTCCAGGTTAGAGAGGAACGCTTGAGCAAGGCGCTGCTATCTGCATCTGACGAGGGAGACAGTGTCCTGCGAGGTATAGGGCCTCAGTTGGTGCATTGGAGGACATTCCTGGATTTGGCCGTGTTTACTAAGGTTCCTTCAGAAGGCAGATCGCTCCTGGAGGGCCTGGTGTTGGTCATAGATGAGGGAACAAATGGCGGTCAATGGATCTTCAGTCAGATCGATTGGACCGGGCTCTACGACAAGAGCTCTCTCGATATGATAGACCACCTGACTCGTCCGAGGTGGAATACGATAAAGCTCTACAGGCAACTGTTTGCCAATCTTGGGGTAAGAAGCTCGAGTGAGACTACCACAAGCCTGCTTGGGATTGTTAAGAAGACGTACAAGTCTGCAGAACTGCGGGAGCGCTACTACGGCGGCAGGCTTTATGAAGAGCCGCTCGACGCTGTCAAAGACCCGTATGAGTTCTTCGCATGGTGATCAACAACCGGGGAGTGAGTAAGTTGACTGCTATGAAACAGCAGCCATCAGGGTCCAACAACGCTCTGACATCGTCGGCAATCACTAATGTATTTGTCCAGACAAGCGTTAGAGAGCAGAGAATGCGCGTCCTTGTAGAGCACGAAGGGTTTGAGGCTGCCGACGATGCCTATCTGCAGATAGAGATCACGGAATTGGACGGCAAGCCGGCCGGGCCTGCGAGAGTGCAGTCGCGGCTGAGCGACCTGCCGCAGGCGTGCGAAATCGACAATCCGGACGCGGATCAAGACACTGCTTCACAGATGGCAAAAGATGCGGCTCTTGGGTCGACAAGTACAGCTATCTGCTCTGTGATGACAGTCCCTTGGGAGAATCCTCGTCTCTGGGGGATTGGCACACCTTACTTGTACATGCTGTACGTCAAGGTCGTCGATGCCGCGGGACAGGTATTAGCATCGTACAAGCCGGTCCGATTTGGATTCCGAGAGGTTTGGACAGAAGGCAGAGACCTGATCATCAACGGTCGTCCTGTCAAACTGAGAATCGCTCCGTATATCGAGAACCTCGCTCAAGCGTATTTTTACGAGGGTATGGGGTTCAACACTATGATATTCCAGCCACATCCCAACGTATGGGATGACGGGTTTCCAACCACCGTAATGCAAGCAGCCTCCGCGGAGCTCTTGGATTTTGCGGACGAGCGCGGTTGGGCAGTCCTGCTGCCATTGCCTTCGATAAACAAGATCAAGAGCTTGGACCCGGAGACAACCGCGAAGTACCTCAATAGCTGCAGAGCTTGGGTACGCCAGTTGGATCGCCAGAACAGGCCGTCCATTATAGTTTGGTTGCCCTCTATGAATCTAGACGGCACGATATGCCCGACCAATCTGACTATCCGGCCGGACAACGACTGGGGAAGAATTCCGTTGTTCAACGCAGTCAACGCGTTGCTCAAATCCAAAGACCCCACTAGGTTGATCGTTCATCACCACGGCGGTGCAGGTACAGGAGATATAGAGATGTCCAACGTGTATCTGTGCTTTTTGCCGCTGCAAGAGAGGGAGGAGTGGCTATCCTATTGGAGCGAGAACGGGCGGAAACCGTGGGGAGTAGCGGAGTTCGGTACTCCTTACACAGGTAATTTCTTCAAGGTGCGTCTTGGAGACCGGCTCGACGGGACTCCGTACTTCACCGAGTACTCAGCTATGTACCTGGGCGATAGGGCATACGAGCTCGAGAAGGACGACTATATTCATGCTATCCGGTCGATGAAGGAGTTTGAGATACCGCACGGCATGAAACCTAATGGCATCGGCTTCATTCTCCAGGGATACCTGCAGAAAATAGGCGAGTGGACCGGCTACTACGAGTTCATGGATCTCTTTATCCGTCAGACGTACAAGAGCTGGCGCGCGTGGGGCATGAATGCTGGAACATTGCCGTGGATCATGGACGTCGGTTTTGGAATCCAGGTTGAGAAGTACGAGCTTTCTCACGGTCGCTGCCTGCCGAACAACCACGTAACCGCCGCCGAGCTCAAACGCATGATCGAGAGTAAGGTCGAAGAAGGAATCGATCGGGAAACTGCGCTCTTGAGCCTGAAGCAGAGACCCGAATGGGCCAATCCGATCTACGATGCCTATCGCGATGTTTCACAACCTCTGATGGTTTTCATTGGTGGCCCGAGGGAACGGTTTACAGCCAAGGACCATAGCTTCACTTCGGGGGAGACAGTCGAGATGACGATAGTGGCGATCTGGGACGGACCCGGGGACAAGAGCATCGACGTTGACTGGAAGGTCACGTCAAGAGGATACGTCTTGGCCTATGGAACAGAGGCATTCAACCTTTCTCAAGCAGCGGTAGAGAAGCGGCCGATACACTTCGACGTTCCCGATGTATCAGAACGGACAGATGCGGAGCTAGAAATCGTAGTGAGAGATCCAGTCGTGAAAAATTCGGATGCTGTCTCAATAGACCGAATGAAAATGGCGTTTTTCCCACCTACTGCGGAGGTCGAGGGGCTCAGGTCCAACTGGGCCATTTACGATCCGGTAGGAAAGAGCACTGATGAGCTGACTAAGCTTGGAGTTAAGATTAGGCCGATTGCGATGGGAGACAGCCTGGAGGGTGTAGACGTGTTGGTCATCGGAAGCGAGGCGTTGGACGACGAGCATGCTATGCCATTCACTCCTGAGGACGTAGAGAAAGGCCTGCGGGTTATAGTACTTGAGCAGACTGCTGAGGCACTGGAGGCCTTTGGGTTTCGGGCCGAGGACGTAGTGCCGAGGTACGTGTTCCCCAGAGTGGACACTCATCCCGTGCTGAGAGGCGTTGCTGCCGAGGATCTCATCAATTGGAGGGGCGAGGGGAAGCTGGTTCCCAAGGAGAAGGAAAACTACTACCCATATCCGGATCACCGCTTGCACTGGGGCAACTACGGATCAGTAGCCTCTGTAATCATAGAGACTCCGCAGAAGGGCGCATTTACCCCGTTGCTGGAGGCCGAGTTTGACTTGTCATACAGCCCGCTGCTTGAGTGGAGACATGGGGAAGGCCTGGTTCTGTTTTCTCAGCTTGATTTCACGGGACGCATAGGTCTGGAGCCTGTAGCATCGATCCTGCTCAAGAACATGATCGAGTACATGGACGGGCTGGGTCGGGCTGCAGGTGAATGCGGCGAATGCGAGTCGGCGCAGTGCAACCGAGTGCTGTATGTAGGCTCAGACGCCTGTGAGACCGAATATTTGCAGTCACTTGGGTTTGAGTTCGAAGCTGTGAGCAGATTGGGTGGTCGGAGGATCAATCAGGACCAACTGGTTGTACTGGGCAAGGGCATGTTGATTGCATTAGACGACAACGAGCGCGAGATTCTAGCTGCTCATGTCAAGAATGGCGGCAAGGCCATGGTCCTCCCTCATTCAAGGGAACAGCTGGAGGGGGCGGAGTGGCCATGGCAGCTCAAGACTAGGCAGGCAAGTATTGCGAGGATCAGGTATGGATCGACTGCTCGAGACTCGGAAACAGTCACGGGTATCGGGCCTCAACTGCTGCACTGGCGTGACTTCCTGGACTTGACGCTGTTTGAGTCAGACCAGCAAGTGCCTGGTGCAAGAGCTTTGCTGGACGGCCTGGTATTGGAGGTCAAGGACGGGCAAGGATGCTGGGTCTTCAGTCAGATGGATTGGAGACAGCTGGACGAGAATGACGAAAATGTCAGGCTTCCTAGGTGGAATACTGCCAGGTTCTATCGTCAGCTGCTGACGAATCTCGGAGCGCGGACTTCGAGTGATGTAGCTCTGAAGATGTTCTACAAACCAAGCGATTGTGCTTCAATGGTCCCAATTTCGCAGTGGAAGGCGTATGAAGCGATAGACATGGTGCCGTGGGAACCGTTTTTCAAGTATACCACCGTCACGTTGAGGAGTTTGGAGTCAGGCGGGCTTGACCAGCTGTTTGATTCTGAAGCATGCATCAAGGTGAAGAGCGAGGGGTCTCGCGGCAAGATCCTGTGGGCTGCGGACGACGGATACGTCAAGTTGCCCGGCGTATCTGAGAGAGGATCAGTGAGCTACGCGATGACCTACGTGTACTCGGATACTGGTACCAGAATCCGGGCAAGCCTGATTTGAAGTGGAAAATGCATTTCATCGCCGTATCTCCTGGACTTGAGGCCGGAGGTGTAGTACTCGATGTGAATCGGGACGGCCGGCTAGATATAGTCGTGGGGCAACAAGGGTACGGAAACGAGCTCTACTGGTTTGAATGCCCCGAAGATCCGACGAAGCCGTGGACTCGACACATCATTGAGGACAGATTTTGCAAGTATCACGACCAAGCTGTCGGAGATGTAGACGGAGACGGTGAGCCTGAGCTCCTCTTTGTATCGCAGCATAGCCGGGTGCTCGGGTACTACGATATCCCCAGAGATCCCTATGTGTCGCCGTGGCCCAGAGAGTGCTTCCATGTAATATCTACTGATTTCTCTGGAGAAGGCTTGGTCATAGCAGACATTGACGGCGATGGAGAGAATGAGGTCATAGCAGGCACAAGTATCTTTAAACGCCGCCCAACTTCAACAAGCCGATCGATCGAAAGGGGATACGAAGCCGATCAGCAGAAAGTGCTGTGGGACGAAACGGTGATCGTGGCTGGGCTTGTTGACACACGTGTGGCTGTTGCAGATCTCGATGGAGATGGCAGGTTGGAGATAGTGTTCGCTGAGGGCGAGAGCGATCCGGCTAGACTTGTGTGGTGTCACGCACCTGATTGGGAACCAAACCTTCTGAAGGGTGACCTGTTTCATCCCCATAGCCTGCAGATCGCTGACTTCGACGGCGACGGCAGACCTGACATCTTTGTGGGTGAGATGGGATTAGGCCGCCATGAGGGAGCAAGGCTGATCGTGTTCTTGAACAAGGGCGGCGGGATGTTCGAGGAGTCAGTCATAGATGTGGGAATCCCGACTCATGAAGCAAAGGTCGCTGATCTGACGGGCGATGGAAGACCGGATATTGTGGGGAAGCCATATCACCCGAAGCGGCAGATCGACGTTTGGTACAATGAGACCCCGCTATGAAGCACTTGCGCCCGATTGAGAGCAAGGTACCGTAGCAACGGTCAACCCGCGTATTTCCGGTACCTTGCTATGTTTAGGACTACGGGAAGGCGTTTGATTTAAGCCTGGTTCGGGTCAGTCTGGTACTCTGTTCGCACCTCGATATCTTGGTCGTAGTTGCCGAAACCTCTGCCAAACAGGTTAACTCCTCCACACCGCTCAGCATCTGGCGGCGCGGCTATGCGGAATCGGAGATCATTGCCCGGGGCTATAGGAATCTGGTCCAAAGCGACATCTGAGAGACGTACTCCGTCCAGCATAGTCCCTTCCTTGGTGACGCATATGGTCTTGAGCAGGCCGTGCTGAGTCCCGAGATTCCACCACTCAGGGGTGTATACACCTCTTTGTTTGCCGAAATCTCCCGGACAGGTCCATACGCCTAAGAGCACGTCGCCCAAATAAAAGTGGATGTCCGACGGCCATGTCTCGTTATAGACCGGGTACTCGGAACATATCTCCATAGATATAGATATCGAGCGCAAACTCGGGGGCCAGAGGACATAGCTGGGGATACGATACTCCACATACCCTGATGCGAACCAGAGAATTGCCGCTTCGAAGCGGTCAGGTGCGCTGAAGTATCTCGGGTCGTCGCACATGCCGATCAGCCCGCGAGTAGATGCGAGGCCACAGGTAGGCGTGACCTCATATGCGCTGTATTGCCCAATCGGGATGGATATCAGATGGTACTTGTGTGTCTCATCGGACGCTCTCTTGGAAAACTGCAAGGTGATGCTTTGCTCTATCGCATGACAAAGCTTTTGCAAACCTCTCTTTCCAGGCAGGCTCTCTGTCCGCACGAGTCCGGCCTTTTCCATCTTAGCTATATGTCTCGTCACTATCGCTGGCGAAATACCAAGTAGATTGGCCAGCTCTCCGATGTTCTTAGGCCCTTCGAAGAGTGATTCCAGTATCTTGATGCGAGTCGAAGACGCGAGACACTCAAAGAGCTCCATATGCTTTGTACTTACAGACAAGTTCATGTATCGGTCCCTACTTACAGTCGAGTCAGGATTGCATACACGGTTAGTGCATCAATGCGCTGTCAAGCCAACCCGCGCTGTCATTCGAGCCCCATTGATTTGAGATTGCGCAGGCTGATTGCCAGGCTCTCGAAAGGATCACGGTAGCATATGTCCTGCTCCACTGCATAATACTCGACACCGGCGTTCTTGCACGCCTCTATGATGCGAGGCCAATTGAGATTGCCTTCTCCGACCTCAAACATAGCTTGTTGTCCGTTCAGGACGCCCATGTCCTTGAAGTGCACTACGGGGATCCTGTTGTTGACTTTGTTGATCCACTCTGCAGGGTCACCGCCGCCGTGCTGTATCCAATATGTGTCGATCTCGAAGTAGAGGTATTTTGGGTCACTCTCTTCTATCAATATATCTAGGCCCAATCTGTCGCCGAACTTCTCAAGCTCAAAGCTGTGGTTGTGGTAGCTAAAGGTGAGGCCTGCTTCTGCGAGTTTTTGCCCAACAGCTGATGCTTCAGCAGCAAACCTGTAAAAGCCGTCCTTGTTTATGTACTCCCTGGGCATACTGCCAATAGCGACATTTGGACAGCCTAGCAGGAGGTGTTCATCTATTATCCGGGATGTGTCATTCTTCAGCGCCTCAAATCCCACGTGAGTAATGCAGACTTTCAGTCCTTCTCCATCCAGGATATTCTTTAACTCCATCACATCGATCGGGCCTAGAGCCGACAACTGCACTACTTCGTAGCCAATCTCCCTGACCTTCTTAAGCGTAGAGGCGATGTCTTTTGGTGTCTTGGTGTACTCCCTCAGTGTGAATAGCTGCGCTGCAATTCTGCTATTGCTCACTTCAACCATCCCTTCGATACCTTAATAGATCGAGGCCGGAGGCAGCATAAGTGTGACAACTGCCTCAATTCATTTACTACACGGTTCGACTGATCTCACCAATTTCCTCCCGTAAACATCCGTAAACATAATGATTGACACAGCACAAAACAGGGCGGATAATAGTATTGTATTGGTTTATAAGTTGATTTATGAGTTAACATTAAGGAGTTGGTCAGACGTGGCTTCTGAGTCGAGTGCCATCCCGAGACCGGAGTACCCGCGCCCGCAGATGGTGAGAGACCGTTGGGTGAATCTCAACGGCAGGTGGGAGTTTGAGATTGATCACGGAAAGAGCGGTCGCGCAAGGCAGCTTCATCAAGCACGGTCGCTCAAAGATAGCATAGTGGTGCCTTTTTGCCCTGAGAGCAAGCTGTCTGGGATCGCGAACAGGGACTTCATGGCTGCGGTTTGGTATCGAAGGGAGTTCATCGTACCAGACGACTGGATGTCTGGCCGCATCATCTTGCATTTTGGGGCTGTAGATTACGAAACAGAAGTGTGGATCAACGGCGTTCCAGCCGGCACTCATCGCGGAGGATACACGCCGTTCGCTTTGGATATCACTTCACTGGTAACCCCAGGCACCAACGTGGTGACAGTGGTAGCCGAGGACGATGTCCGCACAGGCTTGCAGCCGGGTGGAAAGCAGAGCCCCGCTTATGACTCACACGGATGTGTCTACACTAGGACTACGGGTATCTGGCAGACAGTATGGCTGGAGAGTGTGCCTCGGACGTACATATCTTCACTCAAATACATCCCGGATCCTGACAACAGCTCTCTGCATGTTGAGGCTAGAGTGGCCGGAGATCCTGCTAAATACCGGATAGAGGCTGTAGCACTGTATCAGGGCAGAGAGGTTGGCCGCTGCAGCGCTGCTAGCCAGACGAATCATGCTAACTTCTCTTTGAACCTCTCGGAAGTTCACTTGTGGGAGCCTGGAAATGCACGCCTGTATGACCTGGAACTGCGTCTGTGGACAGGTGATAAGTGCATAGACACAGTGAAGAGCTACTTTGGTTTGAGAACGGTGAGCTGGGATGACACCAAGATATACATCAATGGCAAACCTGTTTTCCAGCGACTTGTCTTAGATCAAGGATTTTACCCTGACGGTATTTATACAGCACCAACTGATGCAGACCTCAAGCGAGATATTGAGATCTCTATGGCGATGGGCTTCAACGGAGCCCGGTTGCACGAGAAGCTGTTTGAGCCGAGGTTTTTGTACTACGCAGACAAAATGGGGTATCTGGTCTGGGGAGAGTACGCCAACTGGGGGCTGGACATCACTACTCCTATGGGACTAGAGCGTTTCTTACCTGAGTGGCTCGAGGCTGTTCGGAGGGACTTCAATCATCCCGCGATCATCGGGTGGTGTCCGTTTAATGAGACGTGGAATGGCAAGCAAGGAGCACGGCAAGATGACGAGGTATTGAGGATCGTATACCGGACCACCAAGATGCTTGATCCTACACGCCCTGTCATAGATACCAGCGGTCACTTCCACGTAGAGACTGACATCTTTGACGTTCATGACTACGAGCAAGACGTCGAAAAGTTCGCAGGGCACTACGAGCCAATGAGGTCGGGTGGAGACGTCTATGTTACTTTCCCGGACCGTCAGAAGTATGAAGGGCAGCCATACTTTGTAAGCGAGTATGGTGGCATATGGTGGAATCCAGTCGACGAGAGTGGCTGGGGGTACGGGACGAGGCCTGCAAGCGAGGAGGAGTTCATTGACCGTTATCGAAAGTTAACGGAAATCTTACTGCAGAACCCTCGGATCTGCGCTTTCTGTTATACTCAGCTCTATGACGTAGAACAGGAAGTCAACGGCCTGTATACGTACGACCGCAAGCCTAAGTTTGACCCCGAGATCATTAGGACGATTAACAGCCAAAAAGCAGCCATAGAAGATTGACGCATCAGAGGGCATTGCAGACTCAAGAATCTGACTAGGACATACAACTGAGAGGTGATCTAATGCGGCAGTTCGTCTACAAGGATGAAAAGACGAGGGTTATTTCATTTCCACTCGGCGGGATTGGCACAGGTTGTATTGGTTTGGCCGGCAATGGAAGATTGATCGACTGGGAAATTTACAACAGGCCTAACAAGGAGAGCCTCAACGGCTACAGTCACTTCGCGATCAAGGCAGAGACAGACGACAACGAAGTTGTGGATGCCCGGGTCCTCAACGGTGATTTGCCGCCTCATTATATAGGCGGGCCCAATCGTTGGAGAAACACAAGCTTTGGACACGGCCCGCAGCGAGGCACTTTGTGCGGAGTTCCTCACTTTAGGGATGTAGAGTTCGGCGGTGAGTTTCCGTTTGCAGACCTCAAGTTTATAGACGAGGACTTCCCTGCTGATGTTAGGATGACGGCGTTTAACCCGTTCATTCCGCTAAACGACCAGGATTCCAGCATCCCTGCTGCTTTCTTTGAGATAGAGGTCACAAACACGACGGATCAGCCACTGACGTACACTGTATGTGGCTCTCTCACCAATCCATTGAAGGTGGGAGGCGTTAACAAGTACGTCTCCAAGAAAGGACAACATGCCATTCACCTCTCCACTGTTAGTATTGATTCTAGAGATCCTGATTTTGGTTGTTTGACCATAGCCACTGATGCTGATAACGTCAGCTACCAGGAGTATTGGTACAGAGGCGCATGGTTCGACGATCTGGGAATATTCTGGAGACAGTTTGTATCTCCAGGCAAGCTGCAGAATAGGTCGTATGAGCCTTCAAAGGACAACAGGAGGAATGACACCTGTTCCTTGGCAGCACACATTCGACTGGCTCCCGGACAGACCGGCAAGGTCAGGTTCGTGATTTCGTGGAACTTCCCGAATTTCTACATATACTGGGAGCCCATGGGCTACGGCTTCACTGAGGAAGAGCGCAAGTATGTGAACCGCGTTTTCCGAAACTTCTACGCGACTCTTTTCAGAGATTCCTTGGACAGCGCAGATTACAGCCTGCGGAACTGGGAGCGGCTGTACGAGGAAACCCGCGCGTTCAAGGAGGCGTTGTTTAGCTCAAGCATTCCTCCGGTCTGCGTTGAGGCGGTATCTGCCAATATCTCGATCCTAAAGTCGCCGACCTGTGTCAGGATGGAGGACGGCTCTTTCTACGGATTCGAGGGCTGCAACGTCGACTGGGGCAGCTGTGACGGTTCATGTACACACGTTTGGAACTACGCATATGCTTTGCCGTTCCTGTTCCCGAAGCTTGAGCGCTCGATGAGAGATCTGGACTTCAGGTACAACCAGGCCGAGGACGGCGCCATGTCCTTTAGACTGCAGATGCCTGTGGGAAGCGGCAGGTGGAAACATCGCCCGTGCGCAGACGGCCAGTTCGGAGGAGTTATCAAGGCGTACCGCGACTGGAAGATCTCTGGAGATACCCAGTGGCTGCGCAAGAACTGGCTTGCCATCAAGAAGAGCATCGAGTACGCCTGGGCGGAGACGAACATCGATAAGTGGGATGCAGACAAGGACGGAGTGTTGGAGGGTTGGCAGCACCATACTCTCGACATGGAGCTCTACGGTCCTAACCCCTGGCTCACGGGCTTCTATCTCGCAGCTCTCAAAGCGGGAGCGGAGATGGCGGAGTTCCTAGGCGAGCACGACACTGCCGCCCTGTACCGGGATCTGTTTGAGAGAGGCAAGCAGTGGACAGATGAGAATCTGTTTAACGGCGAGTATTACTACCAGAAGATAGACCTCAAGGACAAGAGCGCAATTGATCGGTTCCAGTCGGAGACCAACGATATGGAGAGCCGTTATTGGAACGACGAGGCAAAGGAGATCAAGTATCAGATCGGCGAGGGTTGCGGAGTTGACCAGTTGCTGGCCCAGTGGCACGCAAACCTGTGCGGCCTAGGCGATATATTTGACAGGGAACAGCGAAAGAAGGCGCTCGAGTCGATCTACAAGTACAACTTCAAGCGAAGCTTGAGAAAGCATTTCAACCCGTGCCGTGTCTACGGTCTGAACGACGAGGCTGGAGTAGTAATCTGCGAGTGGCCCGAGGGCAGGTATAAGCCTATCGTTCCCGTTCCCTATTCGGAGGAAGTGTGGCCAGGGTGCGAGTACCAGGTCGCTTCTCACATGATACAAGAAGGGCTGGTTGACCAAGGGCTTGAGATTGTGCAGGCAGTCAGAGACAGGTATGACGGCGAGAAGCGCAACCCGTGGAGCGAGATCGAGTGCGGCAGCAACTACGCACGCTCGATGGCGAGCTATGCCTTGCTCAATGCGCTGAGCGGATTTGAGTTCGACATGGTGCGCGGCATGATCGGGTTTGACCCGGTTCGGATGGACGGAGACACGTTTAGGTGCTTCTGGTCTCTGGATTCTGGCTGGGGAGTTTTTGAGGCTAAGCCTGGTCAAGTCGTAATACAGATCCTCTACGGCCATCTCGATCTCAAGACAGTGCGACTGCCCTTTGCAGAGAAGGCACCCAAGGCCGTGCGTATTGACCAGACGCCTGTGGATTATGAATGGGACAGCGGAGAAGTCACCTTAGAGTCGTCGGTTCACATCAAGAGAGGATCTTGCCTTTGCATCGAATTCTAGGATGCAGCACGATATAGACTGAGATTGCGCACGAGCTAGTTACTTCGCACGAAGGCACCGTAGAAGCGAGCTCGTGCGCGTTCATTTGAGGAGGCTTTTGTCGTGGAACCTCTTTCTTTGCATCCCGAGAATCCGCACTACTTCCTTTTCCGGGGCAAGCCGGCTGTCCTCATCAGCTCAGGCGAGCATTACGGTGCTGTGCTCAATTTGGATTTTGACTATGTGACCTATCTCGACGAGCTGGAGTCAGTGGGCCTCAACCTTACCAGGGTGTTCATGGGTGTATACCACGAGTACCCCGGCTACTTCGGAATCGAAGGGAATAGCCTAGCACCGGACCCGGATAGGTTTATCAGTCCGTGGGTGAGAAGCGATGTCCCGGGTGCCGCAGACGGCGGAAATCGTTTTGACCTGGACAGGTGGAATGACGAGTACATGAGGCGTCTGGTAGATTTCTGCGAAGCTGCAAGCGCCCGCGGCATAGTCGTAGAGATCTGTCTATTTTGTCCGTTTTATTTCCACATGGTGGGAAATAGGCTGTGGGAGATCTGCCCCTTGCATCCCCAGAATAACATCAACCAAACGCCGGATGCAGGTAGAGAGGTCTACTCTCTGAAGCACTCGGTGCTGCTCAAATACCAGGAAAAGATGGTCAAGAAGATCGTCAAGGAGCTCAACAGATTTGACAATATCTACTACGAAATATGCAACGAACCGTGGGCGGACAACATCTCGATAGAGTGGCAGCACCACATAGCCGATGTGATTGCAGCTACAGAGGAGAGCTTACCCTACAAGCACTTGATCTCTCAGAATATCTCCAATGGATATGAGGAGGTCAAAGACCCATATCATCAGATCTCTATTCTCAACTTCCACTACGCACCGGGCGAGGCCGTAGCTTTGAACTACAGATTGGGCTTGGCTATTGGTTGCAACGAAACCGGGCTTTGCGGCACGGCTGATTTCGTCTATCGCTCGCAGGCATGGGAATTCATACTGTCCGGAGGTGCGCTTTTTAACAATCTCGACTACTCATTCTCACCCGGGTACGAGAGGGGGACGTACAAATATGGGCCAAGACAGCCGGGTGGCGGCAGCCCGAGCTTGAGAGCTCAGTTGAGCATCCTAAAGGACTTCGTGTACTCTCTAGACTTCATCCGGATGGCCCCCGACGCATCAGTAGTCAAACGCCTGCATACAATACATGGATCTGCCAGGGTCCTTGCTGAGCGGGGCAGGACGTACGGGATATACATAAGAGGCCGCTCTGTTGCAGAGATAAGTTTGGATATCCCGGAAGGGACCTATAGAGCTGAGTGGGTTGACGTTGAGAGCGGTAGAGTCACCAAGACCGAGGTGGTTAATCACGCTGGTGGATACATGGACTTGGTCTCGCCTAGCTTCGGTCAAGATATAGCCCTTAGAGTAGTGCGCAGCTGATCGGCAGATGTATGCCGATCACTGCGCCCACGCGTACTGCATCTGGTACAGGTCATGATATATGCCCTTTTTGGCGAGTAACTCGTCGTGACGGCCGATCTCACGTATGCGGCCTTTGTGAATGACGATGATCTTGTCCGCGTTTTTGATCGTCGACAGCCTGTGTGCGATTATCAGGGTAGTCCTGTTTTTTGAGATCTTCGCAAGCGACTCCTGGATGACCTTCTCTGTCTCAGTGTCTATGTTGGCGGTGGCCTCATCGAGCACCAGGATAGACGGGTTGAACGCTATAGCTCTGGCAAATGAAAGCAGCTGCTTTTGCCCAGTTGACAGCCTTGATCCCCTTTCATGTACTTCCTCATTGTACCTGTTTGGAAGTTCCTCTATGAACTGATGCGCATTCACGTACTGGGCTGCTCGTATAGCGTCTTCGTCAGTTATCGACTCGTTGTCCAGCCTGATATTGGACACTATGTCCCCGGAGAACAGGAATACGTCCTGCATGACGACAGCAATGCGCGACCTGAGGTCGCGAAGCTTGTACTCTCTAATATCCACTCCATCAAGGAGAATCTGTCCTTTCTGGATCTCGTAGAAGCGCCCAATCAAGTTGATGATGGTCGTCTTGCCCGATCCGGTAGCTCCGACAAATGCGACAGTCTGGCCCGGCTCTATAGTGAAGCTTACGTCTTTGAGGACCCAGTCTTCGCCTTTGTAAGCAAACCAGACGTTGCGAAACTCGATTCTGCCCTGCACGTCTGAGATCGGGCTGCCCAAGTCGAGGTCTTCTATTCCTTCATTGGTGTCCAGGATCTCGAAGATCCTGTCTGCAGACACCATGCCGGACAACATCACATTGACTTTGTCAGCCAAGTCGTTGATAGGCCAGAAAAACTTCTTGATGTATGTTATGAAGGCGTAAAGCATTCCGACTTCGAGCGTTGACTGAAGCACGCTGGGAGCGCAGTACCAGATTAGTATCGAAATGCCGAGGTTATTGATTAGCTCGGCTGACGGCCGGAAGAAACCCATCAATTTGACGTCAATCAGACTCGCTTCGTTGTACTTGTCATTTAGCTCGCGGAACTCTCTGTATTTCTCCTTTTGCCTGTTAAAAATCTGTACTATCCGCATACCTGAGAGGTTCTCAGCAAGAAAACCGTTGATCTGGGCTATCAGCGCTCGCACTCTCCTGTAGTTGGCCACTGCTATGGGTTTGAAGAAAAATGTGACCAGTACAATCACAGGCACAACTGAAAAGCTGACTATGGCGAGCTTGACACTTAGACTGAACATAGCGACAGTGATTCCGATCAGCAATAGGACGTCTCTAAAAAGAGCTACCAGCACACCGGCGTACATCTCGTTTAGGGCTTCTACGTCATTAGTAACCCTTGTTAAGATCCTTCCTGACGAGTGCCGATCGAAGAAGGACATAGGCATGCGCTGAATGTGTGAAAACAGCTCCATTCTGATGGCATGAATGATCTTCTGCACGATCGTATTGAGCAGGATCGTATGCGCGTAGTTGCTGACCGATCCAACGGCTACGCTCGCGAAGTACAGCACGGCTATTGTGCCTATGCCCATATCCGCATTGTCTCCCATGATGTAGTCGTCGATCGCGATTTTCATGATGTACGGACTTACGAGTTCGGCAACATTTACGATAACAGCCATCAACCCGGCCAACGCGACAAGGCCGACAAAGGGCCGGAAGTACGAGAGCATCCGGATAAGGCGGTTTTTCCTTGAACCCATATCTATTGCTTGTATGCTTCTGATAGCACCGTCTGTCATACCGCGTCCACCCTCTTGTGGAAGTCGCTTTCTGCAAGCTGCAGGTTGTACAACCTGGTGTAGTAACCCTTCTTGGCGAGAAGCTCCGAATGAGACCCTTGTTCAATGATTTGTCCCTTGTCCAGCACAATGATCTGATCAGCGTGTTTGATAGTCGAGATCCTGTGAGCGATGATGATTCCGGTCCTGTTCTGAAGGACAGCTTGAACATTGCCAAGGATCTCCTCTTCAGTCTTGGTGTCCACAGCTGATAGACTGTCGTCCAGGATCAATATCGACGGGTCTTTGATTATGGCTCTGGCGATTGAGACCCGTTGTTTCTGGCCTCCCGAGAGCGTGATGCCTCTCTCACCGACCACGGTGTCAAAACCGTCAGGGAACTCTATGACATCGTTGTAGACACTGGCCATCTTTGCTGCTTTCTCGACTTCTGCCTGCGTGTGGCTGCTGTTGTAGAAGCGGATGTTTTCCCCAATGCTCGTGCTGAACAAGAAACCGTCCTGTGGAACACAACCGATGTTTTCTCTTACCACTTCGATTGGGATATCATTGATATCCCTGCCATCGAGGAAAATGCGGCCGCGCTCCACCGGGTAAAGCCTCAGCAGCAGGTTGATGAGCGTAGTCTTGCCACTGCCTGTAGGGCCGATGATCGCCAGCGTCTGTCCAGCTTTGAGATCGAAGCTTATGTCTTTGAGTGCTTGTGTCTTGGAGCCGGGGTAGGAAAAACTCAGGTTTCTTACGGTAATGTCTCCTCTTAGGCGCTTGTCTTGCACAGTATTTCCCCATTCGATTGCTTCCGGAGTATCCACTATGTCAGTCTTGCTCACGAACACATCGTCCAGCCTATCCATAGATGCGAACGCGCTTTGCCAGACTTCCACAATCCGGCCTATGGTTGCAATAGGCCTCCTTAGCATCGTCAGATAGGTATTGAACGCCACGAAATCACCGAGGGTGATCAGGCCCTGAGATACATAAGATGATCCAATGAGCAAAACGAGGGTAAAACTGACTCCAAAGCATACCTCCACAACCGGTCCGAAGGACGCGGAAAGCTTCACGTAGTCTAGCATGGTATCGTATCTGTTGAGGCTGGTGTCCTCAAAACGCTTGATCTCGGCGTCCTCTTGGACGTACGCTTTGACTATGCGAATACCAGAGAGGTTTTCATGCGTGCGTTCAGAGACTTTGGCGTAGGCTTCTTGCACTGCCCTGAAGCGTTTTCTCAGTTGCTTTCTGAGTGCTGTGATCGCTACTAGCGCGATCAGCAATGGGCCTATACTTACTGCAGTCAGCCTCAGACTTATCATCCTAGCCATTACGACCAGCGAAAACGAGTTCATGATCACGCCATCGATCATGAAGACCAGCCCAAACGCGAAAGCTCGCCTGATCGCTCCAAGGTCGTTGGTCGCGTATGCCATGAGGTCACCGGTCTTGTGTGTGTTGTAGAACTTCACGGGTAGCGATTGCAGGTGCGAGAATAGTCTGTCTCTGAGGAAGCACTCTAGGTCTCTCGATCTGCCAACGATCAGGTAACGCCAACAGAACTTGAGCCCGAAGACAGCAACGGCCAGCCCGAGCATGCCAGCTGTCAGCCAGGATATCCTGGCCAAAGCAGCGGACCTAAGCGTTAGCAAGTCGATGATGTGCCCTAGCAGCTTAGGTATGGTCAATTGGAGAACCCCTGATGCTACAAGAGCGATGATGCCGAGGATGTAGTACCAGAGGTGTTGTTTGATGAAACCTTTGATAAGCTTCTTGACCATTTTCTAACTCCCCGTTGATCATTGAGCCTAGCTAGATTCCCGTGGCACGTATGACCACTCCAGTACAACAGGAGTCGTCGGAGCATGCCCTTCGATAATGTCAAACAACATCTTGCATCCGGCAGCCCCCATCTCATACAGCGGCCCTTCTATGGTAGATAAGGCAGGGACGGACAGGGGAGCAAACCTGGACGACCCAATCGCTACAACAGAGAGGTCCTGAGGAACTCGGATCCCATTTCTTGCGGCATACCTCAGCAATCGAAACCCCATAGAGACTGTCTCGCACAGGACCGCCTGCGGCAGGCCAGAGTTCTTGCGAACGTACTCGTTGAGAGCTGACTCGATTTGTGCCTCTGAGTCGTCTGCGAGAGTAGAGAGGGGTG
>FZPS01000192.1_pt51 | contig 93754 bp, 96 predicted proteins | sample 1817821 | NCBI WGS metagenome assembly FZPS01 (sample SAMEA104158645, study PRJEB21678) | metagenome | place: Germany | collected 2015-04-21
TCTTCATTTTACACAATTATATGGACTCAACTAAATCCTGCCAATGTTAGCAAATAAACAATTTGTAGACCCAGAAACAAAGCAACTATATATACCCTGAACACATTCCACATCGGCATAATAAACACAAAAACCCCCATGCCGTCTGGCTTGGAGGTCGTTTTTCTTGCTACCCATTTTGCTACCCACTTTGCTACCGTACTTACGGAGACATGCGGATATTACGGGATTCTTGCGGAGCTATACTCGGCCCTTCCATAAATTTCTAAAGCCCCGCAAACGCCGAGATTTCGGTCTTTTTGAGCATAAAAATGGTCGGGGTGAAAGGATTTGAACCTTCGACCTCCTGCTCCCAAGGCAGGCGCGCTAGCCAAACTGCGCTACACCCCGACGCAACATTTATTGTACCTTCAATGCCGAACTTTTGTCAATGAAGCTACCATCCTCGGGGGCTAGGCCCGTTTCATCTCTACGATCCGCAGTTCAGCTCGGCCTGGAAGGAGCTCCATCAAGCCGTAGGTAGGGATACCGTAGCGGGGATAAGTGGGACTTCCCGGATTGATAAACCAGATGCCATCCACCTTTTCCAGGAAGGGAACATGGGTATGTCCAAAGACGACAATATCGTATCGGCCCTCTCGGGCTTTGTAGTAGAGGTGGTTCATGGTCTGTTTTACGCGATAGAGGTGTCCGTGGGTAAGAAGAATTCGGTGCCCTTCCAGTTCCAGAACCTTCTCTCTCACCCCGCCGGCACGGTCACAGTTGCCAACTACCGAATAACCCTTGATTTTCAGCTTGCGGGCCAATACCCTGCCATCCTGGTAATGGTCCCCGGTATGAAGCAAAACTTCTAATCCGGGGAGCGACTTAATCTCTTTATGTACAGGTTCCCAACGGCCATGGGTATCCCCGACCACCGCAACCAGCAACGGAAAACCCTCCCCATCAACAGCGTTGTACCAACACCGGCACTATTTGCCGGGAACAGCCTTTAGCATTGACTGGTTAAGCGATACGCCAGCCCGGTTAAGCACTCTAAATACTTTGCAGTAGCTTTTTTGCCTTCTGTAATGCCTTTCCCCGGTGGCTTATGCGGTTTTTTACCTCCGGGCTCAACTCGGCGAAGGTCAGGTCATATCCATCGGGAATGAATAGAGGATCGTAACCGAAACCCGCCTGGCCTCGGGGTGTGAAACCAATCCGGCCTTCGCAGGTATCTTCAGCAGTCTCAACCCGGCCATCGGGGAAAGCGATGGCAATTACACAGCGAAAACGGGCAGTTCGTTCCTGAGCGGGGACGCCCTCCAGCATCTCCAGGAGTTTCTGATTATTGCGCTCGTCATTGGAGGGTTCACCGGCGAAACGGGCTGAGTGCACCCCGGGGAGTCCTCCCAGCGCATCTACTTCCAGACCCGAATCGTCTGCGAGAGTCATACGCCCGGTAAAATCAGCAATCTCGCGGGCCTTTTTGACCGCATTCTCGCGAAAGGTCATCCCATCCTCTTCAACTTCCGGCGCCTGGGGAAATTCGTTTAAGGTCGCAACTTCCAGGTCCAGGTCTCCTATAACCTGCAGCAGTTCCCTTTTCTTTTTCTCGTTACGCGAGGCTATCACCAGATCTGCTTTCATTCACCTATTTCTCCTATAATACCCATTTGTATATCAATAAGTTCTCTGATGCCCCCGGCAGCCAGATCGAGAAGCCTATCCATCTGGGTCCGGGTAAAGGGTTTACCCTCAGCCGTTCCCTGAATCTCTATGAATTCTCCCTGGCCGTTCATGACCACGTTCATGTCCACCTCAGCCCGGGAGTCTTCCGCATAATCAAGGTCGAGAATAACCTCATCGTCAACAATACCAACACTGATGGCGGCTACATAGTCTTTAACCGGCATCCTCTCAATTAATCCCTGCTCCTTTAATACTCTCATAGCCAGGCACATTGCTACGAAAGCCCCGGTTATTGAAGCGGTGCGGGTGCCTCCATCAGCCTGGATAACATCACAATCGATCCAGATGGTCCTTTCACCCAGGGCCTCAAAATCCACTGCCGCCCTTAGAGACCTTCCCACCAAGCGCTGAATCTCCGAGGTCCGACCGCTCACCTTTCCCCGGGATGCCTCTCTAACGTTCCGCGTCTCGGTGGAACGCGGCAGCAGGCCGTATTCGGCTGTCACCCAGCCTGAGCCGGTCCCCTTCAAAAAGGGCGGGACCTTGTCCTCGACTGAGGCTGCACATATGACCCGCGTGTCTCCTGCCTCGATCAATACCGAGCCCTCTGCATATTTCAGGTAGTTGGGTGTTATTTTAACCGGCCTCATCTCATCAGGCCGTCTTCCGTTATTACGCATCTTTATATAGCCCCCTTGTTGTTATCTCTGTAGAGATTACCCCCATGGACATCCGTTGCCACAATGCATGGGAAATCAACCACTTCCAGTCTCATAACCGCCTCCGGCCCCAGATCCGGATAGGCCACGATCTCCGCCCGCAGCACTTTCCGGGATAAATAGGCTCCGGCGCCACCGATGGTTGCCAGGTACACTGCCTGGTACTCCTGCATCGCCGCCCTGACCTCAGCGGCTCTTTCTCCTTTGCCTATCATTCCCCTAATTCCAAGTTTTAGAAGCTCCACCGTATAACCATCCATCCGCCCACTGGTGGTAGGCCCGCACGATCCCAGCGGGTAATGGTTAAAACCGGGACAGGGACCGGTGTAATAAATCACCTGTCCCGCCGGATCAAACGGCAGCGGCTCTCCAGAGACGATGGCTTGGATCATTCGCCGGTGAGCCGCGTCGCGGGCGGTATATACAACCCCATGCAGGGCTACAAAGTCACCGGCTCTCAGTGACCGCACCACCTCGGTTGTCAAAGGTGTTCTTACCACCTTAAGCTCCATTTAAGACCTCCATTAACGATAAACCTCTAAAGCTCCCGCGTACAGCGCCGGGTTGAGTGGCAGCCCAGATTAACGGCTACCGGCAGGCTGGCGATATGTGTTGGAAAGGACTCGATGTTGACCCCCAGAGCAGTGGTATCTCCCCCTAATCCCTGGGGACCGATCCCGGTCTTGTTAATTGACTCCAGCAGCTTATGCCGGAGTTCCGGATAAGGACCCGACGCTCCCAGGGGCCTCATTAATGCCTTCTTGGCCAGGTAGGAAGCCAGCTCCATATTACCACCAATCCCAACCCCCACTACCAGCGGCGGGCAGGGATTTCCCCCGGCCATCTCCACCGTCTCCACTACAAAATCGACAATCCCCTGTTCTCCGGCACCAGGCTTGAGCATGGCTACCCGGCCCATGTTCTCACTACCGGCTCCCTTCGGGAATACGGTTATCCGCACCGTGTCTCCGGGAACGATCTCCGTGTGCATGATGCAGGGGGTGTTGTCGCCGGTATTAACCCGGATGAGGGGATCCTTCACCACTGAAGCCCGAAAGTGCCCCTGGCGGTAACCCAATCTTACCCCTTCATCAACCGCCTCCTTTAGATCACCGGCGATATGGACCTCCTGTCCAATTATTATGTTAACCACCACCATGCCCGTGTCCTGACACAGGGCCAATCCCTCTTTTTTCGCAATATCAGCATTATCCAGCAGGACTTTTAACAGGTACCTGGCCCGCGGCAGTCTTTCCTTCTCATACGCAGTCCTCAATGCCTGGTAAATATCAGGGGGCAGCACGGTATTGGCCTCGATGGCTGCTACCGCCACCGCCCTGGTTATGTCTTCCGACTGAATGGTACGCATTCCGATCCCTTTCCCGAAACGTTTTCCCAGCCGGTGAACCCCGGGCCGATTCTGAAACCGTACCGAAGGCTGCAGCCGCATTTTGGAGTGCTGCCGCTTGACAGCCGGCAGTAGGCCCTAATTCTCGATTACAACCGGCTTTATTGTGAAGAATTAGATATCCACGGTCTCTACCCTTCCCAGGTCCCTCCCATAAAACCTGGCTCCAATTTCCGTAAAAGAATAAGTATTTCCGGTGGCGTAAAAAATTGCCCTCCCCGTTTCCCGGCGAGCATATCCCTGCATATCCGCCAAAACCTTTTTGAGTTCGGCTACGGTTTCTACCGCCGGGTCGACAATGGTTACCTGTTCTCCGCTAACCTCGGCAATAACCGACTGCAGATACGGGTAATGTGTACAGCCCAGAACAATGGTATCCGCCTGGTTTTGTAGGGGCAGGTGGAGATAAGAAGATACCGCCTCCCTGATTTCCGGAGCAGTGTTCCGTCCCTGCTCCACCGCCGGTACCAGCAGCGGGCAGGGGATCTCCCATACCCGGGCGTTCCCCTGGATGCTGAGGATCTCCCGGCGGTAGGCGGAACTCTTGACGGTAGCCTCCGTTGCCAGTACGCCAATCCGCAGGTTTTTACTGACCTTCACCGCCGCCCGGGCTCCAGGCTTGACCACGCCGATAATGGGGACCGGATAGCCATCCCGCAAGATATCAATGGACACGGAAGAACTGGTATTACAAGCGGCCACAATGGCTTTAACCTGGTTTTCCATAAGAAAATCCATAATCCGGCGGGCGTATTCTATCAGTTGGGAAACCGACTTTTCACCGTAGGGCAGGTGAGCCGTGTCGCCAATATATATGATATCCTCACCGGGGAGCTGCTGCTGAATAAGACGAGCAACAGTAAGCCCCCCTATTCCGGAATCAAAAACCCCGATGGCCCGATTATCAAACGGCAAGTAAGAAGCACCTCTCTCACTTCGATATGGGGAATAAACAGCATTATTCGAACACCTTTTAATAATTTATCACTTCTCCCCTTTATAATCTACCAACCGGGCATCGCAAAATATGCTCCGGTTAACAAGGAGCCTGCCCATTTGGGCACCCGGCGGCAGGAACATCCGCCGACAGGCCGGCACCCATAACCGGGCGAAAAAAGTTTTCCTGCAATAAATACCCTTCAGTATCACTTCCCGCATACAACCGGCTTACTATTATTCCTTCTCCTGGGTTATTTTTATTGCCCGGGTAGTATCTGAGATGTTATCATGAACCTGTATCTTTTTGTGAAAATCTTAACGAGGGGAGTGAAAGGTGTCGGTATATTGACAGATAACGGGCTTAAACACAGCTACATTTTTTGATGGAGGATGGTAATTGTGTCGGTCCAAGGAGAAATCAAGCGGGTACAAGAGGTGGTAGCCAACCCGTCAGCGCTCGGCCTCTTGGGTTTGGCCATGGTCACCCTGGTGGCCTCATCTCAAAAGCTTGGAATTACCGGGGGAGACACCCATAGCGTGGCTCTGGTTCTGCCCTGGGCCATATTCCTGGGAGCCCTGGCCCAATTGGTAGCCGGTATATATGATTTCAAACACAACAACACTTTTGGCGCTACCGCATTCTGCGGCTATGGTTTATTCTGGTGCGGGGTAGCAATGACCTGGATGATTAACCTGGGAATGTTCGGCGAGAAGGCCGCGGCCACCGCTGATATCCATCAGCTCGGATTTGCTTTTCTCGGCTACTTCATCTTTACCCTCTATATGACTATCGGCGCCATGAGTACTCACAAGGTATTATTTACAATATTCGTTTTGATCGATCTTCTCTTCCTGGGTCTTTTTATCAGCACCCTGGGACTGGGCGGGGAGTTCTGGCACAAGCTGGCTGCCTGGTCCGAACTGGGAATAGCAGTATTCTCTTTCTACGGCTCGGCGGCAGCGGTATTAAATACCCACTGCGGAACAGTGGTTCTGCCGGTAGGAAAGCCCTTCGGGCCGTGGGCACCCAGGTCATAGGATTCAACAACCAGACAGAGAAAGGCTCAGCCCCCGGTCATGACATATCTGCCGGGGGCCTTTTCTATTATCGGTCCACCTGCGGAACCAAATGGATCCGGTTACTACGGTTGTCTTATCGTCGCCAACCGCCCTTGGGGCAACAATCTGTTTCCTCGCATTAATAAATCACAGAACCGGGAGCGGACCACGCCTCCGGGTTGGCCCTATTCGCTCAAACCGTAATCCGCCGTCACCGGTTCTGCCGTGCTGATATCGCCCCCGATCGAATCCACCTTCTTCCCTTCCACCAAAAAGGACACATTATTTACGGTAGAAAACTGGCTTAAAGTATTGACGATGGAAAATACCGCCAGGGCTTCGGCCCTGGAACCGGATACCTCCGTAATATGAGAGCTGAAATCGACAATACAGGTGCCTTCAGGCGTAATGTTGATATCCAACAAGCGGGTCCCGGCCGGTAAGGCCGATTTCAAGTCTTCGGTATTGGGCCCTTTCAGCAATTCCTCCATTGTTGCCCGGGCAATTCCCGTCACCTTGGGAATCTCTCGTTCCTCTACCGCCAGGCCATCACCGTTCTGCCGGGCAAAATAAAGCTGGACCTTGATCTTTACGGTTTCTTCAGGATCGGGTTCCCGCATCAGTTCATCTATCACATCATCCGGTGGTTGGTCAATGGGTTCCTTTACCATCTCCTTCCACGATGCAATCTGGTCATCCAAACCCGTCCATCCACACCCTACCGTTCCCATCAATAGCAGCAAAACCAAAGCCAGAGTAATATACCGGTTCAATGACTTCACCTCCAACCCTTCAATACCTCAATAACACCTTCTAAAGTGTACAGCGCGGACTGGATCTTTATTCCACATTTATCCATTGCCGGCCAAAAAAAAAGGAGCGCATTATAAAATGCGCTCGCCATTATGAAGGAGGAGTTATTAAAGCAAACCATTGGTCTGCTTTAAGCCTATTTAATATGAGGCAGCTATCCTCTTTTCGTAGGCCATTATGTCAACCAAGTTGCTTCTATTCAGGTCATCAACAATATACAGTTTTCCGCTCCCGTTACGGGCCAGCTTCTTCAGGTATTCCTTGTTGGACTCGACCCCGATACAGATGAACCTTACTTTAGCCTCGGCTATCTTGTAGGCTGCCTCCAGGGCATCTTTTTTGGCATCAAAACTCCACAGGGGAAAGTTTGGCATTCCATCGGTTATCAGGATCAGAACCGGGTTGCTGACCGGGGTTGATTCTATTACTTCAATACTGGTTACTATTCCATCTGCCAGCGGGGTTAACCCTCCGGGTCTTATGTTGCTTAAACCCCGGGAAAGGGTTTTTTGATTTTTGGTAAACGGCACCGCCAGATGGGCTTTCATCTCCTGAAATGTAACTACTGCCACCTTTTCCCGCCCGCTCAGGAGCAAGTGTTGTGCCAGATAACAAGCCGCCTGTCTCTTCTCGCCGGCCATGCTGCCACTGGCATCTATCAGCAGGCAGACATCCATCGGAATGTAATGCCGCCTTTCATATTGATAAAGATCGTCCTTTTGTATGATTAAGCGGTTTTCACCTCTTAACAGGCTCGATTTCTTTGCCTGTAACACAGTCTGGGGTATAGCTAAATTACCCGACCAGGTGTCATCATTCTGCCTTTTCACCTTATTATAGTTTACGTATTGTATGGTGGTTGGTTTTTCGGTATTCTCTCCTAGTTTGCGAATCCTGCCAGATTTCCTGGGTTTCCGTCTGATGCTGCGTCTTATTTCTGCTTCCAACTCGCACCTATGATGGTTGATGAATTCTTTCAGTTCCTTGCCGTCCCGGGTTAGATAAGTTCCGAAAATCGTTTTTTTGACTATGCCCAACTCTTCCAATTGCTGCAAATGTTCTTCAAGATTGCCCCATTTTTTATGCTGTTGGTCTTTGCTCATGCGGTGGAATATACTTGGAGTGTAGCTGGCCAAGAAATCTTCTACTTCTTCAATGCTGCCAAATCTGTCGGCAAGTATCGTCACCAACTGGTTCTGGTTTTCCCGGAGGGTAAGGTAGCTCACGTTTTTTAGTTGTCTCCAGGGAAACAGTACATAGTTTGCCAATCTCTTTTCCTGTTCTTTAGCTCTGGTGTGAATGATTTTACGTACCTTGCCCAGTTCGAGGCCGGCTGCTATGATAGCTTCTTCGACTGCTGCTGCGACAGGAAGGATAATATCATATCTGTTACTATCGACTTTGATAAGAACCCTTACATGATTTAATACCTGTTCTCCTGGGTCTAATGGTTCAACCTGTCCCTGAAACAAATCGTATACTAAACCTTTGCCCTCACAGGTGACCACTTGAATCTTAAGTGCGTAGTCAACTGCCTTCTTTAGTCTGTCGTTTTCCACGAAGCTCAACGATGGGGTCTCTTGCTGTATATATTCTTCAATGTTCCAGAATATCCGTTTTGCTACTTCCCTTGGACATATTATGCCGTGTTGATGGAAAACGCTCAGATGAACCACCCGGCCGGGATCAATATACTCCAAAAAACACTGTCCGGCATCACGGTTGGTCAGGATCTTAACCTGCCCCTTACGGCCCGGTACCACCTGATGTACCTTCAGGCTCACCACCCCGGACTCACCCAACCGAACCCCCTGTTCCTGTCCGAAGTATATTCTCAGATAGTTGCCTATTACACTGGAGGTATTAAAAACCTCTTTCCGTCTGGACTTCATTACTTTCACCCCTGGAACGGTGCATTATTGCTTGCAAACTGCTTTAACTGCTGCTGACTGTCATGTGCAATAGGCTGATATCCTCTGATATCCGGCGTTAGAAATCGTTGGGGTTCAGTGCCTTCTCGGTGGCAATAATCTCCTGACGCCCCATGTCCTTCAGACGGCGCGCCCCGCCTTCAAAGTATGTCTCCTCCCTTTCTTTAGTAGCTTTACTGATTCGCCGGTCCTTGATATTCAAAATGCTGTCCCGGGATGACCTGCTCTCCAGTCCGTTCATTATCTTAATCAGGGTATCACCGTCGACCCGGTGTTTGAGAGCCAGGGGAAGCATTTCGATAACATCATTTATCATTATCTGCTTGTGTTTCTTAAGGATGCTGTACAGGACTGCCCCCTGCTGAACAGCTTCGATAGCCCTGATGCTTTCCAGGTTGTGCTTAATGTAAACCCGTGCAATAAAACTGCGCAGAAAGTCGGGAAGCTCGGTAACCTTGTAAGTAGAGGCCATCTCCACGGCGCGCTGCCGAAATTCACGGTTTTTCGCCTCATAGTTCCGGGGGTCAACCTCTTCCCGTCGGGCACGGTCGCTGCCCTCCAGCATCTTAACTACCACATCTACCGAACCGGGACGTCCCATGTAAACAACCATATCAAACCGGTCCGAAAGCTGCCTTCTGACCTCCTCCAGCGGTCCCGGGTCCTCATCAGGATTGGATGCCGCCCAGACCGAAACCTGGATGGTGAGTTCTACTGTTGGCAAACCGGCTTCTTCGATCTGCAGGCGCCCGGGCTTGTTACCCATGACATCAAGCAGGATATCGGTAATCTCCGGTGAGGTATCAGCCAGCCTGTTTATCTCATCGATAAAGATTATCCCCCGGTGCGCCTGGGGAATGATTCCAGGGAGCAGAGCCGCTTGGGGGTTATTGACATCGGTTATCTTGGCCAGGTCAATACTACCTGCTACAGTGCCGACCTTTGCTGAATGTGATATTTCGAGAAAAGGCATGTCAATCTCTTCAGTGCCCAGTGCCATAATCTCTTCCCGGGACATATGCCGGTGCAGCGGGCAGTGCGGCTTTTCCGGGTCGCAGTTATAGATACAGCCGGATATGCGCGTTATCTTGGGCATTAATTCCCGGGCTGCCCTCATAATGGTGGTCTTGCCGGTTCCTCTCAAACCTTCGGCATGCAGGTGCAAGGGTTGACCAGCCAGAGTTGACACGATGGACATTTCCACCAGGTTGAATAAAGGCTGATTCCCGTCATGCCTGGCCAAGGCATAATATGGTTTCATTCTGCCCTCCTTCTGCGGTTTTTACAAATCCCGCTTAGAAATACATTCCGAACACAAAGATCAAGCTTAGGAACAACGCTACCAGAATTAGAAACGGGTAACCGACCTTTAATATGTCCACCGTGTAGCCGAGCACGGTGTCCACATCATAAACCGTGACTACTTCGTCATCCTCCAAATCATCGAGTTCGAAGTCATCCCTCAGGTACAAATCCTCATACGGGTCTGTGGCCGCTCCCCCGTATGTACCGTTTCGTCCTCTCATTGGCCTACTCCTCCTTTCATATTTAATTGTTCGTCCGATTCTCCGCTAATATTATGATACCAGTCATTGTTAAATTTTTCACTATCTCATTCGCTATTTGGTCGGAAATAAGGGATAGTTAGTTCTTTCACAAAGGTAGTCCCAAGAATAAGACGGAACGTGATAAGTTATTCCGCAAAACCGGGGTATTTCCAGGTCGGCAATTACCAATTTGAATATTTATGCGCGTGGGAAAAACGAATACTATTGACAAATCAGCTTCTAATCGGTCGGTTTGTTATGATAAACGGTCGTTATTATATCCCCAACTTCTTTTTCAAGACCCGGGCTCGCGCCCGACTTAGAATAATCTGTTTATCATTCTCATCCAGTATGATCATATAGGAACCCTCACCGAAAGGTACTATTTCCTTGGCCCGGTTGAGATTGACAATAAAAGCCTGATGAACCCGGAAGAATCTGGTGCTGTCCAGCCTATTTTCCAACTGGTTAAGGGTATAGGTGGAGGCAAACTCACCTTCATCAGTACAAATGTAGACCTTTTTATCCCGAGCTTCCGCGTATACTATATCCTCCTGATTGAGAAGGATGATCCTGCCCCGCTCCTTAATCGGCAGCTTGGCGTAAGTGATTTCTTCCCGCCGCATGCTCCTTAACAGGGCGTTGATCCGCTCGCGGAGCTTATCCTCTACCCTGGCGGATATGTATTTCTCATGGGCCAGACTCTTGTTGGCCCTTTCGATAGTCTCTCTTATCCGCCCGGGTTCAATGGGTTTAACAATATAATCTAAAGCGCCAACCTCAAAGGCTTCCACCGCCTTTTCCGCATGCACGGTGACAAATACAAATAAGGGGGGATGGGGAAGTTCACGCAAACGGCGGGCAGTTTCTATCCCATTCAGTTCCGGCATAAAGATATCGAGCAGCACCAGATCCGGTTTCTTTTCCTTGGCCAGCATCACCCCTTCAATTCCATTGGTGGCTTCGCCGATTATCTTTACATCATCCATCTGTTCAATGATATAACGGAGAACAATCCTTTCCCGTTCATCATCATCTATTATCAGAACCTTAATTGCCATACCGCCACCTCCAGAAGGCGTTACTTAACAAGTGGTGACATTACTTTGAATTCCTTGGTTCCCGAGATCTTAAGCATATCGAAGACCAGGGTTTCGGTATTGGTGATGACGGCTCCCAACTCCTTCATCAGAGATAACCCGTTCTCATAGTTTAACGTGCGTCGGGAACATACCGCATCACAGGGCACCTGCACCTTATAACCGGCGGCCAATAGATCCCGCACCGTCTGATATACACAGACGTGAGTCTCACTCCCTACCAGCAATACCCGGGTGCGACCGGTCTCCTTAATAAGACCGACGAGTTCCGGGCAGGCGGAAAAGGTTATCTTCTCCAGCAAGCGGTTCCCCTTCAGTTTAGAGGCGATTTCAGGAACTGTGGGACCCAATCCTTTCGGATACTGTTCGGTAACGATTACCGGGATCTGAAACTGGTTGGCCAACTCCAGAAGTATCAGGGTATTACGAATGACCTGCTCACGATCAGGCATGACCCTCATTAACCTCTCCTGGAGATCTATTACCACAAGTACGGATTCCTCCGGGGAAACTCTGTACATGCGCCAGCCCTCCTCTATTCAAAAAAGTGGTCTTCTGCTATCTTATATGTAGGTATTTAACGGGTGACTTAATCCTAGTATATCTAATCCCTGCCCGGAATTTTGTCCCTTATATCCTGACTCATCAAGTTTCGCCAATCACGGGCCGAAACCTGGCTATTATATTAAACAACCCACAAATGGAGGTACGAGAATGCGCTACGAAGGCACTGTTTACCGGCCCCCCAGTGAGGCCAACAGCCTGCTGATTCAGGCAACCATCGGTTGCCCCCATAATAAATGTACTTTTTGTGATATGTACAAAGGCACCCGTTTCCGGCTGCGTCCTGTAAACGAGATCAAAGCCGATCTGTGGATGGCACGGGATCATTACGGTCCCTGGGTAAAATCGCTGTTTCTGCCTGACGGTAATACAATTATAATGAAAACCGATGATTTGGTACAGATTTTTGAGTTCGCCCGTACCCTTTTTCCCCGCCTGGAGCGGATCACCGTCTACGGTTCCGCCCGCTTTGTTGACAAGAAATCCCTCGAGGATCTCATACGACTCCGAGAGGCCGGGTTAAACCGCATCCATATGGGGATGGAAACCGGTGACGACGTTACCCTGGAAAGGGTGAGAAAGGGAACAACCTCGGAGCAGATCATCCGGGCCGGAACCAAGGTGCGTGAGGCCGGTATCCAACTGAGCGAATACTACCTGGTAGGCGTCGGCGGCCTGGAAAGGACCGTGGAACACGCCCGTGAGAGCGCCCGGGTGCTTTCCGCCATCAGCCCGGAATTCATCAGGCTGAGAACCCTGGTGCCGGTACCCAACACCCCGCTGTTCGAGGAATACCGGGAAGGCCGTTTTCAACTGCTCAGTCCGCACCAGGCCCTGGAAGAAATCCGCCTCCTCCTGCAGGAGTTGAACGCCGATGGCAGTTGGGTAGTGAGTGACCATATCTCCAACTACTGGAACATCACCGGTCAGCTGCCTCGTGACCGGGAGACCATGCTGGCTGAAATCGAGCGGGCTCTGACAATTCCCGAGGAGCAATTCCGACCGGCGGATCTGTATTACCTTTAAGCTGATTGCATCATAGGAAAACTAGGACGGTGTGAAAGCTCAGTACAAGAGCATTATGATATCGTAAGTATCCAGCAGTTACTAAACTACTTTTCACACCGTCTTATCCCTCTGATGCCTAAAAGGCCATAATAATACCGCCTTTTCCGGCATAGGTGCCAAGGGTGCTTCCCATCTCAGCGACCAGTATCCTGGCCGGCTTATACAGTCTTTCAATTTCCTTTTTGAGTTCAGTTACTTCGCCCAGACAGTCCATGTGAGACAATCCGATGATACACCCCTCAACTTCCCTGGACATCTCCCCGATCAGGGAAACCATCCGCCGCAAGGCGCGGCGGCGTCCCCGGAGCTTTTCCAGGACCTCCACCTTGCCCTCCACCCCGTGAAACAGCGGTTTAATGTCCAGGATATTACCCACCAGTCCCTGAAACTTGGTGAGCCGTCCCCCCTTGACTATATTTTCCAGGGTATCGAGGGTAAAAACCGTTTTCAGGTTGTCGCGATAGTTTATGAGCATCTCGAACACCGTATTTAGAGGCAGTCCCTGCCTGGCCAGATCAGCCGCTCGAATTGCCAGGATGCCTTCACCCAGAGAGGCGGACAGCGAGTCGATGATTTTGACCTTCTCGGTCCCCAGCATATCACGAGCCAGCACAGCAGACTGGTAAGTACTGCTCAGCCCTGAGGAAATACATATACAAACCGCTTCTCCCGCTTCATTCAATGCCCGGCGAAAGACCTCCATAAAAGTATTGGGATCGGGTGCTGCAGTCTTGGGAAGCTCCCTGCAACGGTACATTTTTTCCCTGAATTCCCGGGGGCTTATCTCCACCCGATCCAGGTAACTCTCTCCATCCTCAAAAGTAACTTTGAGAGGCACCATCTCGATCTGGTTTTCCTCCAGTACCTCCATCGGCAGGTCACAACCGCTGTCAGTAATAACCCTGATCATGCTTTACTCCCCCTAATCATGCAGCTTTCCAGGAGGGACCAGATACACTTGGTTGTCTCTTTCCACCAGGAAATTGCTCACCATCCAAAATGCCGAACGGCTGATACGGGTATCGTTTTCCCATCTGAAACTGAGGTAGGGGGTGTCGTCGATGAATACCACCGGGACTTCTTCCTCCACCCTCAGCTCCTGCTCGTCGTACAGGACAAAAACGATTGCGCCCCCATCCACATAGGCATCAGTAGCCAGGAAGGGCACATCCTCCACAACCACCGGGAAAGTCTCCTGATTCAGCTTGATGAAGTACTGATCATTTTCATCCCGCACCAAGTTGGTGGCAAAGAGTTTAACTATCGCTTTGCGAAACATTAGACGGTCATCTGCATACCATTTTCCATCGTTCTTGATCCTTATCTCCTGCACCGACACTTGAAATATGCCTCCCGAAAACTGTTGCTTAATCTATCGTAGCAGAAATTAGGAGAATTTAACATAGTACGGAATAATACCGGGAATCGCGTTGAAAGCCGTAACAATTAATAATGAAGGTGTTCGGCTCGAGAAACGGCGTACGGCCGAATGGAGTATAGCAGGGGAGCAAAGGGAAGAAGGAGCCGACCCCCTGCTTCCCCTGGAAAAGCTAGATAATACTGTATTCCTTGCCCAGGCTCTCCAGGATGTCCAGAGCCCGATCCATATGCTCCCTGGTATGCCCGGCGGTCAGGCTAATCCTGATGCGGGAGAGTTTTTTGGAAACCGCCGGGTACACAACCGGGTTCACATACAGGTTCTCCTCGTGACAGCGCCGACAGATCTCTTTCACCTTCAGGTCATCGCCGATGATGATAGGGAATATTGCCGTCTCAGCATTCCCCAGATCAAATCCGATGCTGGTAAGTCCCTTACGAAAGTACCTGATGTTATCCCAGAGTTTTTGGCGCAGTTCCGGTTCTTCCTCAATCACCTTCAGGGCTTCGATAAGTGAACCGGCCGCCTGTGGGGTCATGGCAGTAGAGAAGATATACGAACGGGAATAAAACCTTATCAGATCAATCAGGGGTTTACTGGCGGCAATAAAGCCCCCTACAGCTCCCAGGGCCTTGGAAAGGGTTCCGGCCACGATGTCAACCTTTCCCTCAATGTGGAAGTGCTCCGGGGTTCCCCGCCCGTTATCTCCAATAACACCGGTAGCGTGGGCCTCATCAACCATAACGTAAGCACCGTAGTGATGGGCCAGCTCCACTATCTGGTCCAGCTTGGCGATATCCCCGTCCATTGAATATACCCCGTCCACTACTACCAGCTTGGTGCGGTATTTATCCCGGCTGCGTTTAAGCACCCTTTCCAGGGATTCCATGTTGTTGTGGCTGAAATACCGGATGTTGGTATTAATACAACCGTCAACTATGGAGGCATGGTCCAACATATCCAGGATTGCACAATCATCTTTCTGCAGCAGGGATATCAGGGTCCCGGCGTTGGATCCAAATCCGGAAGTGTAAATCATCGCCGCCTCACACGCCTTAAACCGGGCCAAATCCTCCTCCAGCCGCACATGGATATCCAAGGTTCCCCCCAGAAGCGGCACGCTGCCGGCTCCAGCCCCATATTTATCCAAGGCTTCATGCCCCGCTTTTATCACCCGGGGGTGGCGGGTCAGGTTCAGATAATCATTGGAACCGAAATATATCATATCGCGTATCTGCCCGGTATAAGGATCCTGCACCTGCATCACCGGAGCAGAACCCGAGAGGGAGACCCGCCGATACTGAAGATGGCGCCTCTCCCTGGTGTCATTCAAGAATTCCGCAAAGATTGCGGCTCGTTCCATGATGTCCTTGCCTTCAATAGAGGCAAAATCAGCCTGGCTGTACTTGGTTGAATCCATAGGGGATGCTTCCTCCTTGTGCACAGTTTTGTGTACTTATACGTTTCTATTGTATTCATGCTCCGCACTTTGTAAACCCCGCCGGACAATCCTCATCACATAAAATAACGGCATTAAGGGAAAATCTATGGGAAAGTAAACCATCGCTACAGAACAATTATGAAGGGGGTGCACTGATGAGTGAGCAGATCAGCAATCGCTATGACCTGAAAACCTGGGGTTTTCTCCAGACCGGGTGGTGGATCTTGCACGTAGTTGCCATCGTTCTAGTCTTCTACCTGGGTTATCTTTTTGGTCCTGAGATCTTCGCCCGCTAATCCAACCCCGGTCTGGCCGCCACTAGGTGGGCGAGTGTAACTTCATTTTTCTCTGCTCCCCAGCCCCGGAACAGGCGTAAAATTTAAGGGTCCCGCCCTTGGGCGAGACCCTTTTCATGCTCAAAGACTGCTTTAACCGGCGAACTCTACCACTCTGGGGGTAATTGCTTAAGCTGAGCCAGGGTAAAGACTGGGCCGTCCAGGCAGATGTATTCGCTGCCGATGTTGCAGCGGCCGCACTTACCGATACCGCATTTCATTCTCATCTCCAGGGTGGTTATTACCTGATCATCGGTAAAGCCCATCTTCTCCAGAGACTGCAGGACAAACTTGATCATAATAGGCGGCCCGCAGGTAACGGCAATTGTCCCCTCCGGTGAAGGGTTGATCTCTTCCAGGTAAGCCGGGACAAAACCTACATGGCCGTCCCACTTTTCTTCCGGATTGTCTATGGTCACAAAAACCTTGCAGTCCGGAACCTGCGGCCACTCCTCAAAGAGCTCCCTCTTGAAGCACAGATCATCATAGCTGCGGGCGCCATACAGGATCGTGATCTTGCCGTAATCCTGGCGGTGGGTAAAGCAGTATTTAATAAAGGAGCGTAAAGGTGCCAGGCCGATGCCGCCGCCAATAAACAGCATATCCTTGCCCTTGCACTCATCAACCGGGAAGCCGTTGCCATAGGGACCTCTGACCCCCAGGGTCTGGCCTACTTCAATTTCGTGCAGGGCTTCGGTCAAGAGTCCCACCTTTTTAATGGCAAACTGGAGGTGGTCCTCTGCCTGCCAGGAGACGGAGAACATCCCCTCGCCCACCGGCAGCTGTGATACCATAGCCAGTTGCCCGGGCATAACCTTAAAAGGAAGTCCGTCTTCCGTAGTTACATAAAAGGTCTTTACATCGGGAGTTTCCTCCACTATCTGCCATACTTTAACCATCGTTGGAACCAGGGGGTTGGTATGGCCATGATCCTCACAAGTGCATTCGTGGTTGTGATCATGCATCAAGGGGCACCTCCTTTAGCTTATTGATTACCTCCAGGACATTTACCCCGTTAGGACACATGATTACGCAGCGACCGCACCCGATGCACAGGTTGGCATTATAACGCTCATTGAAGTATTGCAGTTTGTGCAAAAAGCGTTGGCGGAATCTCTCCTTCTTGTATTCTCGCGGGTTATGGCCGCCGGCCATCTGCGTATACTCTTTATACATACAGGAGTCCCAGCAGCGGAAACGGCTGCCGGCTTCTCCCCGGGTAGTCACCTGGATGTCGAAACAATAGCAGGTGGGGCACACATAGGTACAGACCCCACAGTTCATACAGCGGGAAGAGAGTTCATCCCAAATCGGGTGTTCGAACATCCCGGCCAGCTTTTCGCTGAGTCCGGTTATATCAACCTTAGTCTGCATCTCAGCCGCCTGGGGCAGCGTAACATCCTTCTCCACGAGGACTCCCTGCAGTTTGGCGGTGATATCCTCACCCTTGGGAGTCTTGGGCTCCCAGGCAAAATCCTGCCGACCCAGGTCGTGCATAACCACATCGGCCTGGGGATTAAGACGATCCACACCCATGGACTCGCAGAAACAGGCCGGACCAGGTTGATAGCAGGCCCGGGCTATAACCGCCAGTTCCTGGCGGCGGGCCTTATAGAACTCGTCTTCATATCCTTTGGTTAAAAACACCAGGTCCAGTGCATGCAGGGCCTGCAGATCACAGCTCCTGATGCCAAAGATGACCCTTGGGCCTTCAGCAATAGCGATATCGGTCACCTGGGCCTCTTTGCCCGGGGCGAGAAATTTGTACATCTCTTCAGTCTGCGGCATTACTATATTCTTGGGAGACATATAGGTGTTCAGGATGTCCAGGGCCAACTCCCCAATCGGGTTATCGGTCCACCTGAAATAACCGCTGACATCCCCTTGCACCATGGGGGCGTAAACCTTGGCCTCCCGAGCCAGGATATTCAAGGCCTCTTTAATCTTATCGGATGGTAGTACTTTCACAGCCTCACCCCCTACATAAACTCGTCGGGATCTTCAACCCGGTAGCGGCTGAGCGGAGGAATCGCATCATCGTCCAGGCTCAACCCGGCTTGATAGGGCCCGAAGAGTTGGTCCACTTCTTTTATCAGTTTACGGTTCAAGAGCATCAGAGGTATGCCCACCGGGCATGCCCTTTCGCACTCGCCGCATTCGACACACCGTCCAGCCACATGCATGGTCCGCACAATTTGGTAGAGCAGGTTATTGACCGGATCGGTGGACCTTCTTACCCATTGGGGTTTGGTCTCGTCGAAAATGCAGGTCCGGCAGTTGCAGGCCACACAGGCATTACGGCAGGCATAGCACCTGATACACCTGCTGAACTCCTTGATGAAAAAATCATAACGCTCATCAGCCGACATGCTTTCGATCTTGTCTACTTCTGCAAAACGCTTATCATCCCCGGGCTGCTGGGGTTCCCCGATTATCTCATCATAGATTACCGGATTAGGGTACTGACAGCTCAAGCACTTGGCCGCTTTTTCGGCCGGCTTGGTCTTACTCAGTCCCGAGGCCGCCCGGAAGAATTCGTTGGGATCCTTCATCCCGGGACAGTTAATCCCGATGATATAAAGACGGTCCCTGGGCATCACCCGGTCTTGAATCAGCCTGACAATACCACGAGAATCGCAGCCCTTGGCAAATACCGCAATCTTTTCGCTGCGGTCGCGGTAGTCCGGCAGTAAAGCCGCCAGGTCATGAATACAGTACTCATCAAGCACCAGCCGATCCACATCGGCGGCGTCTGTTATCACAGTAGGAGCGCTGACATAAGGCTCGTCGCCTTTCTCCCACCCCAGGACCATAGCCACGGTCCCATCCTGTAAGAGTTTTTTCGCTATTTCTCTGGCTTTTGCTGTATTATCACTCATGCTCTTCCCTCAGCTTTCTGTTGGGACCAACCTTTTTTACCTCTGCTACCACATGGGTCATGACGTCAGCGAACTTCTGACCCTCAGAACCTGAAATCCAGGCCAACTGGTAGCGCTCGGGTTCAATCCCCAGGTACTGCAGGAAACTCTTCATCAATGTGTGCCTCCGGCGGGCGAAATAATTGCCACTACCATAGTGGCAGTCACCGGGGTGTCACCCGGAAACCAGAACACCGTCGGCTCCCATCATAAAGGCCCGCAGGATAAACTGGGGGTCTATCCTCCCTGAACAGGGCACTCTGATAATCCTTACATTGGAGGGATATTGCAGCCGGTTAAGCCCAGCCAGATCGCCCCCGGCGTAGGAACACCAGTTGCAGGCAAAGGCCACAATTTTGGGCTCCCAGCCTTTACTTGTCTCTACAGACACAGTGCATCCACCTCCGATACTATTTGATCACTGGTAAAACCGTTATGGTTTAGAGCACAGGGGCGACAGGCCGCCACACAGGCGCCGCAGCCCTGACACAGGCCCTTGTTAACCTCTGCCACCTGGCGCTCTACCGTCTGGCCATGAACTCTTGACTTGACCGGTTTCATGCTTATGGCTTGATAAGGACAAACCGGTACACAGAATTCACACCCGGTGCACTTGGTTTCATCCACATAAGCTATCATGGGCTCGGTAGCCAGTTTGTCCTTGGAGAACAAAGCCGCCACCTTGACCGCCGCGGCACTGGCCTGAGCCACGGTATCCGGGATATCCTTGGGTCCCTGGCATGAGCCCGCCAGGTAAACCCCGCCGGTAAAAGTTTCAACCGGCTGCAGTTTGGGGTGAGCCTCCTGGAAGAACCCATCCTTATCGGTGGAAAAACCTATCAGTTTCGCCACTTCAGCCGAACCGGCTGCCGGAACCATAGCAGTGGCCAGGACCACCATATCCACTTCTACCTCAATCGGTTTGCCCATAAGGGTGTCCTCGCTTTTGACCACCAGCCGGTCGCCCCGCGGGTAGATCTTACTGACCCGGCCCCTGATGTACTGGGCGCCCTGCTCGACTGAACGCTGGTAGAATTCCTCGTACCCTTTCCCCGCTGTACGTACATCCATGTAGAATACATAGGCATCGCCGTCGGGGATCTTCTCCACCACCTGCATGGCATGCTTGGCCGTATACATGCAGCAGGCCCGTGAACAGTAGCTCTTGCCCTTGGTATCATCACGAGAGCCGACACACTTGATGAAGGCCACCGCCTGCGGTATCTTCCCGTCAGAAGGACGTTGAATCTTGCCGCCGGTAGGTCCGGAGGCGTTGACCAGTCGTTCAAAATGAAGCCCGCTGATAACATCGGGGTACTTGCCGTAACCGTACTCCCCGTATGCCTTTTCCCACTCAAAGAGGTCATAGCCGGTGGCCATAACAATGGCCCCTACCTCTTCGGTAACCAACCTGTCCTGGTCCTCGAAGTTGATGGCTTTTGTAGGACAGAGCTTTTCACAGATCCCGCATTTTCCGCTCTGCAGTTTACGGCAGTTATCAGCATCAATTACCGGTTTATTGGGTACCGCCTGGGGGAAGGCTTTGTAGATGGCACGACGTTCTCCCAACCCCAGATCAAACTCGCTCTTGACCCTGCTGGGACACTTGGTTTCACAGAGTCCGCAACCGGTACACTTATCGTAATCAACATATTTGGCTTTCTCCTTGATAGTCACGGTAAAGTTACCGATGTATCCGGAGAGCCCAACCACTTCCGAGTAGCTATAGAGTTTTATATTAGGATGCTGTGCCACAGCAACCATCTTGGGGGTGCTAATTCAGGCCGAGCAGTCCATAGTGGGGAAGGTCTTGTCCAGTTGTGCCATTTTCCCCCCAATGGTCGGCTCCCTCTCCACCAAAATTACCTGGTGTCCGGTCTCCGCTATGTCAAGCGCTGCCTGCATACCGGCAATCCCGCCTCCGATTACCAGAGCCTTCTTGGTTACCGGTATATAAGAAACCTGCAGCGGCTTGTTGCGCACAACCTTGGCGACCGCCATCCGCACCAGGTCAATAGCCTTTTGCGTTGCCTCATCCTTGTCGCTGTGAACCCAGGAAACATGTTCCCGGATATTGACCATCTCAAACTGGTATGGGTTCAACCCAGCCGCGGACATGGCCTTGCGGAAAGTATTCTCATGCATACGCGGCGAACAAGAAGCCACAACCACTTGTTCCAGATTGTGATCTTCGGCGGCCTTTATTATCAAGTCCTGCCCCGGATCGGAACACATATATTTATAGCTGGTAGCAAACGCTACCCCGGGCATGTTCAAAGCTGTTTCAGCCACTTTGGGTGCATCGACTACTGACCCGATGTTGGTGCCGCATTCACAAACAAATACTCCTACTCGTTTCATGCTTTATTCCCCTCCTCTCCCGCAGATTTCTCTTTGGCCTTTTTGGCCAGCAGGGCATCGGCCACCTTAAGGGCCTTGCCTTTATCCTGTTCCAGTATCTCCGCTAGCTTGGCGGCCCGGGCCGGTTCCTGCGTCAGGATTTCCGCCAATTGAGCCGCCTTGCTCTCATCATCATAAACCTTCTGGGCCAGGATTAAGCCGGCATCCTCATCAGTTGCGGGTTTTTCACTCTCTGCTGCTGCAGGTTTGGCCGCCTTCGCCTTGGCCGCACCTTTACCCTTCTTGCCGGCTTGAGCCGCTGCTTCCTCCATGGCCTTGGCCTTGGCCGGAAGCTGGCGGAAGATGGTGTTGGCCTCGACAAAGTGGCGGTTAGTACCTACCGTGGGCGGCTCAGCACCACAGGCTATGGCCACCAGTTCCGTCACATAAAATACCGGCAGGTTGAATTCCGTTTGGTACTTCTTCTCGATGGCCTTCTGCCGCATGTCCAGGTTAAGGTGACAGACCGGGCAGGCCGTAACAATGCTATCCGCTCCCATTTCCTTGGCGTTCCTCAATATCTGGTAGGTCATTTCCAGGCAGATATCGGTCTGGGTCACTCCCAGGCCCGCTCCACAGCACTCAGTCTTAAAAGCCCAATCCACTGGGGAAGCACCCAGTGTCTTCATAATCCGGTCCATACTCTGGGGGTCCTCGGGATCATCAAACCCCGTTACCGCAACCGGCCGCACTAAAAGACACCCATAGTAGCAGGCCGGTGTCATGCCCTTCAAGGGGTTGGTAACCCTGGTCGCCAGGTTATCCAGTCCATAGCGTTCAGCCAGGAGTTCCAGGACGGATATGGTGCTCTGGGCGGCCTCATAGGGTATACCCAGGGCTTCCTCCACCTGACTGCGGGTTTTGGCGCTGGCCCTTACCTCATATTCCGTAGCCCGCATGCGGTTATAGCAGGCGGCGCAAGGAGCCAGAACATCAAGGCCCTCTCTTTCAGCTATTGCCAGGTTCCTCGCCGGCAGGGATATTGCCAGGAGGTGGTCGGTCTGGTGAGCAGAGCTGGCCCCGCAGCAGCTCCAGTCGGGGATCTCCCAGAGATCGATATCCAGAAGTTTGGCCATCTTCTGGGTTGACATCCCATACTCAATGGCGGTGGCGTCCAGGGAGCATCCGGGGTAATATGCCAATCTCACTCGTGATCACCTCCCATTGCTTTGACTTTTTCGAAGATGCGGCTGACTTCGCCCTTGCCCTTGATGAACTCGGGGAGGATCTTGAGCTTCCCTTTGGCCATCATCATCGGTCCCTGTTCCGCATTCTTGAAGGGGTTCATGATGCGGGCGTTGTATTCAAGAACCAATGAGGCCTCGTGATTCCGACCATAGCGTTTCACCGAGTTAAGAAAAGCCTGATTAAAAGCCGATACTTCTTTCACTACTTTGCCCTGCTTTAAGGCCTCCCGGCGCAGAGCATCCATGATGGAGGCGATATCCACCCCTCGTGGACACCGGGTACTGCAGGTATCACAGGTCGCACAGATCCATATGCTTTTCGCCTGTAAAGCCTCTTTAATCAAGCCCAACTGCAACAGGCGGATTATCTGGCGCGGCGTGTAATCCATGGCAAAACCGACTGGACAGCCTGCCGAGCACTTTCCGCACTGGTAACAGAGGCTGGTCTTGGTCCTGCTGGCCGATTCAATGGCTTTAACCAATTCCCGAGATTCTCGGTGGGCGGACAAGACAACTTCTCCCATTAACTCCTCTCCTTTCGTCAAATCTGATACCGGTCATCAAGTATGAAACAGAATCCGGCCGCGGATCCCTGCAATTTGAGCATACTAATCAGGCTAATCACAATTGCAAGCAACAATTCCCGGTAACGCCAAGTGACTATTACTTTATTATAACTAATCATGTCAATCAGTGGTGTTAAATGTATGTAAAGTGTTGACCCAATTTATAGCAACATCAGCATTTTGGGGTCCTGCTTGCAGGCACGGCAGTGGTATAATGTAACATAATAAGCAAATAGTCAGCACATTCAACATATTTTGGACCGCATTACAAATATACAGGGCACGGGAAGCGGTAAATTCGTTGTACCCGGTGGTCGATAGGGTGACTACTGATGAGAAAGTCAGCAGGGCACAAGATAAATACCAAAACTTAATTAACAAATTTGGTTTTGAACTGGCAGATTTTATGGAAAGATTCTTTGGCGAGATATTAAGTGAATTAAATTGCACCGAAAGTGAGAACGGAATCGCGGTAGAAGAATGACCCCTGTGCCATTTCACTTCGGACCGCGACCCCGTACCGGTGGACTCAATATCAATATTGTATCTTGACGCTCCGGGCAATAGACAGGTTATATCCCTGCCAGCCCCTCTCCTCAACCGAGTATCTGGCATTGAGGTCGGAAAAATACTTGCGGGCCATCTGCTGAGTCTGGTCATCCACTTTTTCGCTTTCAAGCAGCCGGGCGATCTGCGGCGCTGCATCCGGCGACAGGGTCATTATATAACTAATGCCCTGTTTGTGATCGATAAAGTATCTGTCCACCTGGTTCTTGGCGATGACCGCGTCGATCGGTACCAGGTTCAGCAGCAGGTAGTAAACCAGACCCAGGGAAAGGTAAACCGCGACGATATTGAACTTCGGTTTTTGGATATATAAAAATGTAATAAGCAGGCCCACGGCTTCAAAGATCAGGAACCCAAAAACCAGCAGTCGTAATCTGGTCAACCCGAAATCCGCGCTGTACAGCCACAAACGGTAGAAGGAAGAGGTCAGCAGTATTATGGTGACCACGCAGAGATAGTGGCACAGGTACTCGGCGATCTTCGGCCCCAAGCCGTCTCTTAATCTGGTCAGGCGTACGGCGACCAGGATAAGCATGATGTTAAACCCGCTTAAGAACAAGAGCTCAAAAAACCCTCTCCGGGCATATTCGGCGTAGCTCAATCCATAGGGGAGCTGGGCCCCGGCAAAAAGGTAGCGGAACTGGATGAATACAAACAGGGTGTAGACCACCAAAACCGAGATGAGCAGGGCATTTAGAATTGCCAGATCCTTAGTGGAGGCCTTCGTTTCATGTGTCTGCGCTCCATCCTCGGGGTTGTAGGCGATGTACATGAAGCCAAACAAGTACAGGCCGATTGCTATCCCATAGATTAACTTATAAACCATTTCCGAATCCAGCAAATGCCATATATTATTAAAAAAGTTTTTGGTCCCCTCCAGGAAGACCAGGTCTGCAGACGACAGCATGACTATCAGAATAAACAGGCAGGGAACGGTGACCGCAATCCCCTTTGCCACTCTCTTGATGAGCTCGGTCTTTTTCTGATCGTCCCTGCTCCACCATTTGAAGGGGAGCAATACGTGTTTTATCGGTCGAAAAACATTTACGATCACGTTGTAAATAAACCTGAACGAATCCTCCTTGATGGGGAACTGGTCAATCATCACCAGTACCATAACGCTGTAGAGAGCGATGATGACGAACACATTGGAAACCTGCCAGATGGGGCTGGCACTGATAAATGGGTTCAGGGAAAGAATGAATATGGGAACAAAAAGCCACAATGGCTTTTTCTTTGGAGCCAACCAGAACCAGCAGGCAAACTGCAGGATAAAAAACAATGGCACACTTACCGCTGCGTAGTCGGGCATGATCAGAAATATAATACTCACAGCCGAGATCAGGGCGTACAACAACAGCTTATTCTGTAAGGTCTTTTCCATCTTCATCCTCCTCATATTCCAGAATATCAGCCGGTTGGCAGGACAGTGCTCTGCATATTGCCTCCAGGGTTGAGAACCGGATAGCCCTGGCCTTGTTGTTTTTCAGTATTGAGAGGTTGGCGGGGGATATGTCAATCTTTTCGGCCAGTTCCATAAGGCCGATTTTTCGTTTGGCCATCATTACATCGAGATTAACTTTTATCGGCATCTCTGCTTCACTTCCTCACACGGTATAATCGTTTTCTTCTTTGTAATGAACGGCCTGCTTAAAAACATCTTTCAGGGTCAGGCAGAAGAGGCCGGCGATGACGAAGACCAGAACGATTAACGCCGTGGCTATCGTAAACCAGAAGAAACACTTGACCAAAAAAAGTATCGCGATTACAAAGCTGGCTACAGCCAGTTTCCGAAAACAGTTGACATTCTCCCAAACAAACGGATTACCCCCCAGGAGGGTTTTAAACATCGACTTGAGGTTATACATGATGTAAACCGCAGCAATGCCTGAACCTAACAGAATAATGCTAAATGGAAATACGATGCTCTTTTCATAACCAAAATAGCTGCTGCCCCATTTGACCAAAAACGGCACCAGTATACAGCAGACGATCCCACCGTAAAACATTATGTCTACCAGCAGTTTGGTGAGATAGTGAACAAAACTGGTTTTGTACATGCAACAGCCTCCCTGATGTTAAGCCTATAAATATTGTAGCCGCTCATCGCTCATTAATCAATAAATATTTATTGTTTTTCGATAAATATTTTGCGATTAACAAAAATTAAGAAATAATTGGGCTTGCTCCGCTTTCAACTTCCCGGCCGATAAAACGTTTGCAAAAATTGAAGGCTCAATTCTCGAAAATAATGCTGAGAGAATTGAGCCTGGTCAATCCCTGCAGAATCGCAATCGGGCTCGCGGCTTCAGAAGCAAATCGGGCCTTCTCTGACCCCTCATTATTTTGCAAATCATTATTCTATACATAAAATTCCATTTTAATATCGTATATACTTGCAATCCCTTGGTCATAATACCGGTAGAGTCCGGCGGCTCTGGTCTTCGGACCCAAAGCCCAGGTTTCCCCTTGTGGAGTAATTCCTGGACACTCCTTCGTGGAGTATCAGCCGCTGGTCTCCAGCTGACCCGCAGATGTCCCAGCTCTTCCCAGAGCTTCAATTTCGATTTCAGTATATCGATTTGATTCGGGAATCTGCGGGTCTTCTACTGCCGTTTAATCGCCCCACGGTCCGGTCCAACCCCAGCCCAATACTCTTGCAAAACAGCTATTTTTTCTGCATAGAATCCTGGAGCAGTGGTCATAATATACCCAGAAGCCAGCGACTGGTCTTCGGACAGCAGGTCAGGTCTCCACTTCAGGTGGAATAAATCCTGATCGCTCCTTTTCAGGAGTTTTTGTCGCTGGCTTCCATCAGGCCCACAGGCTTCCTGCTCATTCGTGAGCTTCAGATTCGGTTCTTACCGGTTTTGATATAGATTGCCTGTGGGCCTTCTAATTTTCTATCATGTATGATGATAACCAAACTGCAGTACGGCTGCAGGTACGGGCGTCCCGGGTGGGTAGCGGAATAATCAGTTAATCGGATTCCTTCTGTTCCATCAATCTAATCAACAGGTGCAGCAGGTCCGTATCAGTTATGATACCCACCAGATTTCCGGAATCAATTACCGGCAGGGCACTAATCTTATAAACCGTCATCAGGCGGGCAGCATCTGTTACCGTCTGCTTCGGGGACACATAATGAACTCTTTTGGTCATTACCCATTCTACCGGGGTATGTGGTATCCTGCCCGGGCTGCGCAACGCCTTTTCAATATCGTGCTGAACCAATATTCCTACCAGTTTTCCCCCATCAGTCACCGGCAGGCGTCGGGTGTCGTTTTCCCTCATTATCTCCAGAGCTTCCTGAATAGAATTGCGGGGTGAGACCGTAATTACCGGACTGGACATTATTTCTCTTATTCTGATCAAACGCCTCCCTCCTCTCAAACCACTTTGGTTATTAATTCTATAATACCAGGTAATTGCTCTTAACCGCAAAAAATCCAAACCCTAGCAAACAAGTGGCGACCCCTTGTTTAACTGGTTTGGTTGCCGGTTGTTAAACCGCTCTTATATGCATTTTGTGTTTGTTGATGGCCTTCTCGTACAGTTCCAGGTATTTAATCGCCGAACGGTTCCAGGAAAAGTCCATATTCATTGCTGATCGAACCAGTTTTCTCCATGCTTTGGGATTGGTTCTGTAGAGAGTAACCGCCCGGTTCAAAGCCTCAAGAAGACTGTCCGGAACATATTCCACGAAATCAAATCCATTACCGTAACCGGTTTCCGGATCATAATTCTTTATGGTATCTTCCAGACCGCCGGTGCGCCTGACTACCGGGATCGTGCCGTAACGCAGGGAAATAAGCTGTCCCAGTCCGCATGGTTCAAATCGCGAAGGCATCAGAAAGATGTCGGAGCCCGCGTAGATCTTCTGAGCCAATACCGCATCAAATCCCAGATTGATGGATGTCTGCTGAGGATAACGCATCTTGACGTCGGCAAACAACTTTTCATAGTAATCCTCGCCGGTTCCCAACAATACAAATTGGATGCCCAGACCAATTATCTGGTCGATAATCGCGGCAATCAGGTCCAGTCCCTTTTGAGATGCCAGGCGGGTGATGATCCCGATCAGAGGAATATCACCCATGCTGAGACCCAGTTCCTTCTGCAAGCGGTACTTGTTTTCCCGCTTCTTATCCAGCGAATTAACATCGTAGTTTACATAAATTTTCTCATCTTTACTGGGGTTAAACTCATCGTAATCGAGACCATTCAAAATGCCGTACAGATCCAGGGCTCGTTTCCGCAGCAGTCCGTCCAGGCCTTCTCCCAGTTCCGCGGTTTGAATCTCGGTGGCATATTTCTTGCTCACAGTGTTGATGACATCGCCGTACAGGATTCCCGCCTTCATAAAGTTTACTTCCCCGTAATACTCGAGTTCTTCGGGAGTAAAGAAGGAATCATCCAGAGCCAGGGCCCTCAAGACTCCCGGGGGAAACTTTCCCTGGTACTGCAGGTTGTGTATGGTGAAGATGGTGGCCATCTTCTGAAAGAACGGTTCCTCTATAAATTTTACTTTTAAGAACAGGGGAATCAGGGCTGTATGCCAGTCATTACAGTGGATCACATCCGGCTGAAAAGCGATATAAGGAAGCATCGCCAGGCTGGCCTTGGTGAAGAAGTTGAAGCGGTCGAACTCATCACTATACCCATACATCCGGTCCCGGTAGAAATACTTGTAGTTGTTCACCAGGTAAACCGGTATTTCGCTGTTACGAGATTTTATCGCAGCATGACGAATGATTGCAGTTTCCAGATGACCGTCCATGGGAACCGGAAGATCGGTGAGGTACTCCCCCCCCAAAATCTCCTTGTAGCAGGGGATGACCACCCGGACATCGTGTCCCAGGTTTTTTAACTCCTTGGGCAGAGATCCCACCACATCTGCCAACCCACCCGTCTTCGCGAAGGGTGTCATCTCTGATGCAGCTATCAGTATCTTCATCTACTCATAAATCGCTCCTTTCCAAGCCTCAAAAATCAAAGCTTCCAGGGTCAGGCCCGGAACCTTCGTAATCAGTGATAACGCTTTAGGGATTCGGCCGCCACCTCCGGAGGGGTGGGATTTATATAAATGTCTGTACCAAACTCAAAACCCGCGGTTTTGGTCAAACGCGGAAGAATTTCTATATGCCAGTGATAGGAAACCTTGATGTCCACATTAACCGGTGTGGAATGGAGCAAGAGGTTATAGGGGGCACTCCCCAGGACCAGAGAAAACTTGACCAACACTTCTCTTAGGGTTTTCCCCAGATCATGAACCTCGTTCTCCGGAATCAGACCAAAATCAGGTTCGTGCCGTTTGGGAACGATCCAGGTCTCAAAAGGAAAGCGAGAGGCATAGGGACAGAAGGCCAGCATAGTGTCGGATTCGGTTACCAGTCTGGTTCCGGCCTCTCTTTCCTGCAAAACCATATCACAGAACAGACAACGGTTGGTGCTCTCCAGGTGCATTTTGAGTCCTTCTATTTCCTCCTGTATCGCCTTGGGCAGGAGAGGCAGGGCCACAAGCTGACTATGAGCATGTTCCAGCGAAGCCCCGGCTTCCGAGCCTTCATTTTTGAACACCAGGATGTACTTTAACCTTTTATCCTGACGCAGGTCCAGGTAACGATCCCGCCACATCCTGATAATCTCTTCTATCTGCTGGACCGGGTGATGAAAGAACTCCACCTGGTGTTTGGGAGTCTCAACAATCACCTCATGGGCACCGATGCCGTTGATTGTTTTGTAAACACCATCTACTATTTCATTCATTTCCCCTTCAATACCAAGAGCCGGGAATTTATTGGGAATGGTCCGCACCCACCATCCCGGTTGGTCCCGGCCGGTTCCCGATGAACGATAAGCCCATATCTCAGGGGGTGTTTTTTCTTCATTGCCGGCACAGAACACACAGTCACCAGCATGGGATTCAATCGATTTTGGCTTAAAATCCTGAGGTCTTTTGGCCCGCTCGGTTGATATTATGACCCACCGCCTGCTGAGCGGCTCCTGCCTTAACTCCGGCATATTTCTACCTCCTATCCTGGGTACTCATTCTATAGCATGGGTAGATCGTGTAAATCTATCCCCCACAGATTATTCCTCTTCCTGACATATCTTCGTTATTGCCTCAACACAGAAGTCGCTCAGAGAGCGCGCTATTTCCTGAGAGAAAGCCTCCGAGTAGATTCGGCAGATGGGACGGTCCTCATCGGGCAGGATGAGACTGCTCCCCGCTTCACTCCACAGCCGGATCCCTTCAAGATCCTGGGCCCCGTTACCGGTGGAGGTCTCCGCCAGGCGTCGTATTACCCTCCCCTTCTGCCTCCAGGAAACAGGAAGCTCTCTTTTGTCGTAGAAGAACAGGGGCAGCCCGGTCAGCAGTTCATCCAGACTTGCATCCAGCCGGGCCATCAGCTCCAGCAGCTTTCCCGTCAGGTAAAAACCGTCCCAGTAGAATCGGAGCTGTTCCCACTCACCCCCCTCCACCAGCTTGCTCATGAATTCACCGGCGGCCGCCCGGGTTCTCCTCACCTCTTTCCCCATCTGCCTGGCAAAGCGTTCAATAACCAGGGGGGCATCGGATGGTAGGTAAACAGCACCGTAACGTTCAGCAAAAAGCAGAGAAGTAACCGCCAGCAGATACTCATCCCTTATAACCTGCCCTTTCGGTGATATGAGACACAGTTGCTGTCCGCCGCTGCTCAGATGAATGCCCAGATCTGCTCCGTATCGGGAGCTCGCGGAGACCAGATTGTTGACCGCCACCTCTGTATCCCCGTCAATTGGTGACCGGTGACTGCTGACATCCACCCGGACCACATCACAGTCTATCCGGTCCAGCAGCTTTACTGCCAGATCGGTGAGCCTGATGCTGTCAGCACCCACTGCTACTCGAAACCGTTGACGGGCAATCAGAGGGGGGTCAAGCTCCTGAACAATACTGTTGAGATAGGCTCCCACCATATCCGGGACATATTTGGGTTCCCGGATCCGCTCGGCCACCACCGGGCGGTACTCCTCCCGGTTAAGGAGGTTCTCAATCTTGCGTTCTTCAGATCTCGTAAGATCGATTCCCTGCTGGTTGACGATCTTGACCAGCAGTTGGTCCCCCCTGGACATCAGGTGAAACCCATGCCGGCCTTTTAACTCACTGGCAGCAAAGCGAAGAGCAGTCACCGGGACCCGACCTATGTCTATAATCTCCAAGCCGGAAGCCATGAGGCCAACTTCCAGGGACTGCTTGGCCATCCGGCCGGGGGTCGACCAGTCATATCCCACCACCACTCTTGAATCAAGGGGCAGGAGGGTCCCAACGGCCCTTCCCAACTGCGCCAGCCGTTCCGGCGCCAGCTGCCCGTTAACGTCACCGGCAATTCCCCGGCGAGTAAATATGCTGCGGGGTACTCTTTCTGTCCAGACCACATTCTCGCTTACCACCGTACCGGCTTCAATCACCTTCTGCGGCCATATTTTGACATCAGGTTTAATTACCACATCTTCCTCGATAATTGTTCCATCGCCGATGACTGCGCCTTCAAAAATTGAACTCCGGGTTTTGGCCTTGACTCTCTCCCCCAGGATGGCACCTCTGATCTCAACCCCGGTGCCAATCAAGGAATCCTGCCCGATAACCGACCTCTTTATCGAGGCATTCGGCTCCACCAGGGCTCCCTGTCCCAGTACTGTATAGGGCAGGATGCGGGCCCCGGAAGCAACATAGGAATTGGCGCCAATGTATAAGGGGCCTTCCATGCGTACCCGGGAAGCAATATGGCTGCCTTTCCCAATTATGATGTTGCCTTCTCGCTCACCGGGGATATCCACTTTCACCATGCCGTTCAAAATATCAATATGGACCTGACGGTACTGCCGGCAGTTCCCGATATCACACCAGTATCCCTGCAGGATACACCCATACAGGGCCTTGCCCTGGGCCAGGAAAAAGGGAAACAGGTCCCGGGAAAAGTCGAACCGGGTTTTCGGTTTCACATACTGCAGGGCTTCCGGCTCCAGGATGTATATCCCGGTGTTAACCGTATCGCTGAAAACCTCCCCCCAGGAAGGCTTTTCCAGAAAGCGCCGTATTCGACCCTCCTGGTCGGTAAGCACCAGACCATACTCCAGGGGCGATTCTACCCTGGTCAGCACCAAAGTCGCCAAGGCTCCCCGGGAGCGGTGAAATTCAAAGGCCTCATCGAGTGGAAAATCGGTCAGAGCGTCTCCGCTGATAACCATGAAGGTTTCATCCAGGAATTCTTCGGCGTTCTTGACACTGCCCGCGGTTCCCAGTGGGGTATCCTCAATAAAGTATATGATATTCAACCCCATATCCCGGCCGTCCTGAAAATACCCCTCAACCGCACCCGGCAGATACTGCAGGGTGACCGCAATATCCTTAATACCGTGCTTTCTCAATAACTCCAGGCTGTATTCCATCACCGGTTTGTCGAACACCGGCATCATCGGCTTGGGCATATTACAGGTAAGTGGCCTGAGGCGTGTCCCTTCGCCGCCAGCCATCACTACCGCCTTCAACTGATCACCCCCTTGCCCCGGTAGTTGTACTTTTTAGCCCGTGACGCCTCCAGGACGTATGGCCGGTGCCCCGCAATCGGGCAGAGTTTTCTTGGACCACCGTCTCATACACATCAATGGTTTTCCGAGCGATTACCCGCCAGTCATACATGGTTTTTATCTTCTGCAGAGCATTTTCTCGGAGTTTTTTGGCCAGGAAATCGTTCTTCAATATCCTCAATATCTGGTCAGCCAGAGAACTGGCAGAACCGGTTATAGCGTGTAATCCATCCCCTTCATGTTTAACGATCTCGGCCAGACCGCCGCTGTCCGATACTACCACCGGTGTACCTGCGGCCATGGCTTCCAACGCTACTATGCCGAAAGGTTCATAGAGACTGGGAAAGACGGCAACGCTGGCTATCAGGTAGAGCATATCCCGGTCATCGTTGCTGAGGTAACCGGTAAAGAGCATCTTATCGCCCAATCCCATATCACGGGCTTTGTTGCGGAGGTAGTTCTCATAGGGGCCGGTGCCGGCGATAACGAACTTGGCGTTGGGTTCATGGGCGAGCACCTTGAAAGCCGCATCAATCAGCACCTGAACCCCCTTTTCCCGCACCAGCCGACCGATGTAATAGATGATCTTCTCGTGGGGGAGAGCGAATCGGTTTTTGAAATCGGCCAGAACCTGGCGCTCCCTGAACCGGGCTGCGTGAACACCATTGGGAATGTGCACAATCTTGTCCCGGGGAAGGTTAAAGACCCGGCTCAATTCATCTACCATGTACCTGGAGCAGCAGATGACTTTCCAGGCCTCATAGGTTAACCACCACTCGATGTTGCTGATGTCGCGCTGGACATCGTTATGAAGCCCGTTATTACGACCGTGCTCGGTAGCGTGAATAGTAGCAATCAGGGGTATCTGATGCGAGTGTTTTAATGCCCGGCCGGCGTATGCTACCAACCAGTCATGGGCATGGACTAAATGAAACGGTCCCTCCCGATTGATTTCCTGAACGGCCTTTTCCAGCATGGCCACATTAAGCTGAACTGCCCAGTTGACTATATCCCTGGAAGGCAGGTCGTACGGGTATACCCGGATGAGCCTGACTCCCTCCAATTCTTCCCTTTCTGCCAAGCCCTGATCATTTACGGTAATCACCGTCACCTCCATCCCGCTGCGGGCGAGAGCAGTTGACAGATCGTAAACGTGCATGGCCAGGCCCCCTACTATCCGAGGAGGGTATTCCCAGGTAAGCATGGCGACTCTCATAGCATTCCTCCTGTAACAGAAAAGCTCATTCCATAGAATGAGCTTTTTACCGTCAAATTATGATTCTGAAAGCCGGGGCCATTAACCAGGGCTAGGAGAGGCGTCCGTTGTGAACCTGATAGCTCCAATTGCGGCCGTTATTATTGTCCCAGTTGTTGGCGCTGTCGCGGAAGCAGAAATTAAACCTGCCCTTATCCTCTATATCAATTACCGCTTCCCAGCCCCATTTGCTGCGAGTCATTTCATAGTCATGCACCCTGCTCCAATCGTGGTTGGGACCGTAACCGGCATGCAGATAAACACGATCCGCCCCCTTTTCTGACAAAAGACCGGTGTAAATGATGTGTACGGATTCACCGGCAGTGATGGGAACCGGAGTGGCGATTACTCCACCCTCAATCTCCGCTCTGGCCAAAGTCACACCTCCTTCACGCTATTGCTTGAAACGGCTGGGATCAATCTGATAGCTCCAGTTGCAGCCCCGATTATTGTCCCAGTTGTTGGCCCGGTCCTTGAAACAGAAGTTCAACTGTCCGCCGCGATGGATTTTTATCGTAGCCTCCCAGCCTTCGTCGGTGTGCTTCATCTCATAGTCGTTCCTGTCTTCCCACTTGTCCCCGTAGCCAATATGCACAAAAACCTTGTCAGCCCCCGATTGGGCGAGAAGGCCGGAATAGATAATATGAACCTGATCTCCTACTACGGCCGGATAGGGTTCGGCCTTGATGCCTCCGGCCATTTCAACCATGGACACCTGTTTACCCCCTTATATGCAGAAAGTGCTCCTTCATTATTCTTGTCTGGTTGCCCCAACTTTACTCGGAAAATCGCGTTTACTGGTCAGGATATGTATGGTATCTCAGGGAAAACCAAACAGGTACGGTCTTACGTTGTGAAAATCAGGCAGAGACAGCTTTTTCTGATTCCAGGGCGAGAAGGGGGAGCACCGCACAGTGCTCCCCCCGCTGGTCCCCGTTTTGTTCTACTTGTTCGAACCCGTCACATCCGTATCCGGGTTCGTGTTGTATGTGCATGAGTAATCCCCGCAACCGCAGTTGCATGGCCCGTCGCACCCGCTGGACCTGCCGGACCGTGAGAAGACTCTTTTTATGATCAAAAACAAAGCCAGTGCCCCAATAATCAAGATAATAACAGTTTCCACCCGAGATCCCTCCCCTCAAATTATCCTAAACCAAGCAGTTTTCCGCCTTGGTATACCGTAAGGGCTAACACCCATCCCAAAACCAGACTGTAACCGATGGCGAAAGCAGTCCACCCGCGGGAGTCGGTTTCCCTCCTGATGGCGGCAATGGTGGCCACACACGGGCTGTATACCAGCACCATGACCATAAAGCTGAAAGCGCTCAACGGGGTGTAAGCACTGGAGATGGCAGCCGCCAGGCCGACTTCGCCGGCGCCGTAGACCACCGCCAAGGTTCCCACCACTATCTCTTTGGCCAGAAGGCCGAATATGAGAGCCGAGGCCGCCTGCCAGGTACCGAATCCCAACGGTTCAAAAACCGGGGCCAACCAACTGCCCATCATACCCATGAGGCTCTCCTGACTGGCATATTCCACGCCCCACGGTAGATTGGACATAGCCCACACCAGAACCACCGCCGCAAAGATTATGGTTCCCGCCTTTTTAAGGAATTGACTTCCCCGCTCCCACATATGCAGCAGAGCCGTTTTCAGGGTTGGGATGCGGTATGGTGGGATCTCCAATATAAACGGGGCCTCCTCCCCCCGGAACAGGAACTTCTTAAACAAATGAGCGGCAATAATCGCCAGCACTATGCCCAAGAGATATAGCGAGAAAACCGCCAGCCCCTGATAGGCAGTGAAAAAGATACCGACAAACAAGACATAAACCGGGAGCCGCGCCGCACATGACATCAGGGGCGCTATCAGAATCGTGGTCAGCCGATCCCCCTTATTTTCCAGGGAACGGGCCGCCATTACCGCGGGCACGTTACAGCCAAACCCGATCAATAGAGGAATAAAAGAGCGGCCGTGCAACCCCAGATTCTGCATGAACCGGTCCATTATATAGGCGGCTCGTGCCATATAACCACTGTCCTCCAATATGGATATTATGAGGAACAACAGGAAGATGGGAGGCACAAAGACCAGGACCGATCCCACCCCGCCGATCACAGCATCCACAATAAGTGAAGACATCAGCGGACTGCTTATTCCTCCCGCAACCCAACCTCCCAACCAGGCAAAGAAGGTCTCGATCATATCGCTCAATGGAGCGCCAAGAGTAAAGGTGGTCTGGAACATTCCGAACATCACCAACAAAAATATCGGGATTCCCAGGTAACGATTGAGGACCACCCGGTCAACAACTTCTGTAAAGGTATCTTTTTCCTTTTTGTCCTCCGACCTGGTCACAACTCCTTTTAAGAGGTCGGCAATAAAACTGTATCGCTGTTCTATCAGGGCGGAATCAAGATCCTCCCCGTAATGCTTCCTGAGGCGGTTAATGCTGTCGCCGGCGGCCATCATAAGGCGCTCCCGCGTATCCCCGTTCAGGGCCTCAATCTTCTTATGCAGCCAATCCTCATCCTCCAAGAGTTTGACCGCCACATAGCGGGGATGGAGACGGGCCGTTAGTTCAGGAACCGTTTTCACCAGCTCTTCCAGGATCTCCAGTTCGGATTCAATCAATTCTCCATAGTAGATGCGAAACGGCTTGGGTTTGGATTGCCCGGCGGCTTCCAGCACAGCCTCCACCAGTTCCTTCATACCCTGCTGCAAACGGGCAACCGTCGGTACCACCGGAATCCCCAAACGGTCAGCCAGAGCACGTACATCAATATGAATGTTCTGTCTCCTGGCCTCATCCAGCATATTTAGAGCAATGACGATATTTCCGCCCGCTTCCAGCATTTGGGTGGTAAGATAAAGGTTGCGCTCTATGTTTCCCGCATCCACAACATCAATAATTACATCAGGCTCCCCGCTCAGGATGTAATCCCGCGCTACCATTTCATCTTCACTGTAGGCCCCTAGGCTGTAAATTCCCGGCAGGTCAACAATACGGGCCTTGGTCGATCCCATCACCAACTGACCTTCCTTCTTGGTCACTGTAACCCCCGGCCAGTTGCCCACCTGCTGGTGGGATCCGGTTAAATTATTGAAAATTGAGGTTTTGCCGCTGTTGGGATTCCCCGCTACCGCCACGGTAATGGGGGCCGGTCTTTTCTCACGCTCCGGTCTCTTTTCCAGCACAATGCTCATAATAACCCTCCCGGTTATGTTAGGTTTGCCTAACTTTATTGCAAAATAAGAATCATACCACCTCCACCAAAACTAACGACGCTTCCTTTTTGCGGAGACTCAAATGGTAGCCTTTAACCAGCACATCAATCGGATCTCCCATGGGAGCTACCCCCTTGACCTCAACCGTGGTCCCTACGGTGAGACCCATTTCCAGTATTCTTTTCTTAATGCTGCCGCTGGACACGATTTTCTTGATTATCGCTTTGGTTCCCACCATGAGATCACTTAATCTGGTATAGGTCTTTTCCGGCATTTCGGTCTCCTCCCTTCCAACGACATAAGTCTCCATGAAACTAACCAGCTTGGTTAACGTCTCCTGGCTTATGGTATGTTCCATTAAGCAGGCATCCTGTTCCGCCACTTCCGGGTCTACTTTCATTACGTCAATTAACAGTTTCTTCAGCACATCGTGGCGATAACGGATCTTCTCCGCTTCCGACCTCCCCATTTCGGTCAAGGTCACCGGTCCGTAATGGCGGTGTGTCACCATGCCCCGCTTCACCAACCCTCCTATGGCCTGGTTGGTACTGGCCTTGGATATATTGAGCCGGTTGGCAATGTCGGTAATCCTAACCTCGTCATCGGTTGAGGAAAGGTCCAGTATCGTTTCCAGGTAGTCCTGCATTGATGGAGACAACTTTTTGGGCATCGGATACACCTCATTGTTAGGTAAGGCTAACTTTCTAGTTAAATATAAGTTCTGCCATCGGTTTTGTCAAGCATTTTCCAAATAAATTTATGCTTACTCCGGTGAACATCATCCCCCCGGCCATGCACAGGATCGTCGAGAATAATTAAAGGGGAACCGGGCATCATCCTCGGCTCCCCTTTAAGTATCTTTTCTGTTGCTGCCGGACCTTCCGGTTCTCACATATTTTTAATCAGTTCATCTGCAAACTGCGAGCACTTGACCTCGATGGCTCCTTCCATCAGGCGGGCAAAGTCATAGGTCACAACCTTCTTGTCGATCGTTCTTTCCAAGGCTGTTACTATCAGCGAAGCGGCTTCGTCCCATCCCAGATAGCGGAGCATCATCTCCCCCGAGAGTATTACCGAGGAGGGATTCACCTTGTCCAGCCCGGCGTATTTGGGAGCGGTGCCGTGAGTGGCCTCAAATATGGCGTGACCGGTTTCATAATTGATGTTGGCACCCGGCGCTATGCCAATGCCTCCTACCTGAGCGGCCAGGGCATCGGAGATATAGTCCCCGTTTAGATTCAGGGTGGCTACCACTGAGAACTCCCGGGGCCGGGTCAATATCTGCTGCAGGAAAATATCGGCAATGGCATCCTTGACGATGATCCGACCTTCGGACTCGGCCATCCTCTGAGCCTGGTTGGCAGCATCTTCACCCTTTGCTTCCTTGATGAGATCGTACTGGTTCCAGGTGAAAACCTGGTTGCCGAATTCCTCTTCTGCCACCTGATAACCCCACTGCTTGAAAGCTCCTTCGGTATACTTCATGATGTTGCCTTTATGAACCAGGGTTACACTCTTTCGCCCCTCCTTGATGGCATACCGTATGGCGGCCCGCACCAGCCGCTTGGAACCTTCTTCGGAAACCGGCTTGATACCGAAGCCGGAAGTATCGGGGAACCTGATTTTGTCAACTTTCATCTCTTCTCGCAGAAACCTCAGCAGCTTGTCGGCCTCTTCGGATCCCACGGGGTATTCGATACCGGCATAGATATCCTCGGTGTTCTCCCGGAAAATAACCATATCCGTGTCCCATGGCCTTTTCACCGGGGAAGGAACCCCTTTAAACCAGCGAACAGGGCGGACGCAGGCATATAGGTCCAGCTCCTGCCGCAAGGCCACATTGAGGGAACGGATGCCGCCACCCACCGGAGTGGTAAGAGGACCCTTAATGGCAACCAGGTAATGCCGGATGGTTTCCAGGGTCTCATCCGGCAGCCATTGGCCGGTCTCTGTAAAGGCCTTCTCCCCGGCCAGGACCTCCTTCCAGACGATTGACCTGCTGTCCCCGTAAGCCTTGGCAACGGCCGCCTCCAAAACTCGGGAAGCCGCCGCCCAAATATCCGGCCCGGTACCGTCGCCCTCAATGAAAGGAATAATCGGGTGGTCGGGAACCTTGAGATGATTGTTTTCAATCTGTATTCTCTGTCCATGCGTTGTCGTTACCAAGTTTCAGAACCTCCAGCTTATTATGTTTGAAGCATGGGAACAGTCCCCGGCTTCGCCCTGTCTCCACAACCTGTTTACTCCAAATTGAATGTCCCATTCTTCTTAAAGTGCTCCACCAGTCCACCCTCGGATAGTATCTTCAGCATAACGGGTGGCAGCGGTGTTACTTGTATATCCATATTCCGGGTCAGATTCCGTACGATTCCCCGGCTCAGATCAACCTCCAGTTCATCTCCCGGATTAATCAGATCCGTATCGCATTCCAGGAGCGGCAAACCGGTATTGATGGCATTGCGGTAAAAAATCCTGGCGAAGGACTTGGCAATAACCGCGCTGATATCAGCATTGATTATCGCCAGGGGTGCCTGCTCCCGAGAGGAACCGCAGCCAAAATTCTTGCCGGCGACAATGAAGTCACCCTTGTTCAGCTTGGCATAAAACTCGGGGTCCAGGTCTTCCATGACATGTTTTGCCAGTTCCTTCATGTCGAGGGTCTTGAACTTATATCGCCCCGAGATGATATAATCCGTATTTACGTCATCGCCGAATTTGTGAGCCTTACCTCTGAAATTCATTAGTATCCACCTACCTCCAGTATTCTCTCGGGTCGCTGATTTTCCCGGCTATCGCCGAGGCCGCCACCGTGGCCGGTGACCCCAGGTATATGAAAGCCTTGTTATTTCCCATGCGGCCCTTGAAGTTCCGGTTGGAGGTGGCAATCACATTTTCCCCGTCCGACGGCACCCCGTTGTGAGTTCCCACACAGGGACCACAGCCCGGGGTTACTACGGCTGCTCCCGCTTCCACCAGGGTGCTGATAATCCCTTCCCGAATGGCATCCAGGAAAACCTTACGGGAGGAGGGAGCTACAATCAACCTGGTGCGGGGATGAATCTTTTTCCCCTCCAGGATTGTCGCAGCGATACGAAGGTCTTCCAGCCTGCCGTTGGTGCAGGTGCCGATCACACACTGCTGGACCTCAATGCCGGCCACCTCTCCAATCGGGGAGACATTATCAACGGTATGAGGCTTGGCCACCTGAGGTTCCAGTTTGCTCACATCATACTCCTTTACCTGAGCATAAACCGCATCGGGATCGGCAAATACCGGTTTATAGGGGAGGGAAGAGTGCTCTTTGACCCAGGCTTCCGTCTTCTCGTCGGCCTCCATCAATCCCACCTTGGCCCCCATCTCAATCGCCATATTGCTGATGGTAAACCGAGCCTCCACCGACAGGGCCCTGATGGCCTCTCCCACGTATTCTGCTGCCATGTAAGTCGCTCCATCGGCAGTAACATCCCCAATCAGATAGAGGATGAGGTCCTTGGAAAATACCCCCGGCGGCAGCTCCCCATGGAGCACAAACTTAAAGGTTTCGGGAACCTTGAACCACAGCTTCCCGGAAATCATCCCTGCAGCCAGGTCGGTGGAACCGACCCCGGTCGCAAAGGCATTTAGAGCCCCGTAGGTGCAGGTATGGCTGTCAGCCCCGATGACCAGGGTTCCAGGAGCTACATGCCCCTTTTCGGGAACCAGTTGGTGACAGACTCCTTCCCCAATATCGTAGAGCATAACCTCATAACGCTCTGCAAAATCGCGCATCTTCTTGTGGAGAGCAGAAACCCCTTCCAGGGGGCTGGGGGCACTGTGGTCAATGACCATGGCCACCCGCCCGGGGTCGAAAATCCGAAGGCCTCCCATCTCGGCAAAGGCCTGTATAGCCAGGGGGGAGGTCCCGTCCTGCCCCATAACAAAATCAAGATCGGCTATCACAATGTCATTGGCCCTGGCATCAACACCGGACTTCATAGACAGGATTTTTTCTGCGATCGTTTTGCCCAATTTACTTTTCTCTCCCCTTCATGTAATTTTCATATAATGCCGCCAGTTCTTTATCAAACAGCGGCCTTTTCAGCTCAATGGCCGTGGCTCTGACCAACGCCAGCAGATCCTTGGCCTGTTCGTCGGTGAGGTCTATCTCATACTCGATAAACTTGGCTTTTAATGCGTTGGTTCCCGAGTGCTTGCCGATAACGATCTGGCGTTCCAGCCCCACTTCCTGGGGGGAAAAGGCTTCATAGTTCATGGGGTTCTTAAGCACCCCGTCTCCGTGGATTCCGGATTCATGAGCAAAAATGTTGGTCCCCACGATGGGATGGGCCGGAGACAGGGTCCTTCCTGAAGCCCGGGCCACGTACTCTGCCACTTCACGGAACATCTCGGTCTTAAATCTTAAATCCAGCCCCATAAGGTGTTTCAATCCCATAACTACCTCCTGCAGGGAGGCATTTCCGGCTCTTTCTCCCAGACCGTTTATGGTTACCCCCACATACCCGGCACCGGCATAGACCCCGGCCAGGGAGTTGGCAGTTGCCAGCCCAAAATCATTGTGGGTATGCATCTCTATATCCAGCCCCACCGAGTTAACCAAGGTGCTGATCTTGTGATAGGTAGTCAGGGGATCAAGTATACCCACGGTATCACAGAAGCGGAGACGATCAGCTCCGCAGTGTTTGGCAGTCAGGGCAAACTCCACCAGAAAATCCATATGAGCCCGGGAAGCATCCTCGGCATTAACTGATGCATACAGTCCCTGGTCCTTGGCAAACTTGACCGCATCTGCCATGCGCTTAAGGACATCCTCCCTGGTAGTCTGCAGCTTATACTCTATATGAATATCCGAAGCCGAGATGGATATGGCAACCGCATCAACACCGCATTCAATTGATTCTTTGATATCATTGATTACCGCGCGATTCCAGGCCATTATGCTGGCCTTCAGGCCCATCTCAACAATCTCGCGGATGCACTTCTTCTCATCGCCGCCCATCACCGGAATACCGGCCTCGATCTGATCAACCCCCAGCTCATCAAGATACCTGGCGATTTGAATCTTTTCCTCATTTGAAAATACCACCCCGGCGGTCTGTTCCCCGTCACGCAAAGTGGTGTCCACAATATAGACTTTGGCACCCTCCTCCAAAAACCATTCCTTTCCAGTAAGAGTGATTGGCAATCAATTCCACTCCTTTCCCTCGCTAACATAACCTGACATTTTCAGTATATTATGATAAATCCAATTTAATGGTTAATAATTCCACAACAATATATAAAACCATGCCGGCTGATTTTTGAATTATACCATTAATTAATAGCTTCGCACAGCTGCGGCAGATACCACCCCGGGTCATGCCATATCAGTCCTCCCATTTCCGGAAACTGCCGGGGTTTGAATGGGTCGGCACGACCGGGAAATACCGGATTCAAGGGGAAAAGGATTAGGGGCGAGACAGCTCCTCCTTAAGGAGCCGGTTGACTACTTCCGGGTTGGCCTTACCCTTGCTGGCTTTCATCACCTGACCCACCAGGAATCCGAGGGCTTTGCCCTTGCCGTTCTTGAAGTCTTCCACTACCTTTGGATTTCCGGCAATGACTTCATCCACTATTGCTTTTATGGCCGATTCATCCGAGATCTGTATCAGCCCCCGATCTTTTACGATCTTCTCGGGTGCATCACCGGTGTTGAACATCTCCTCAAAGACTACTTTGGCAATCTTACCGCTTATGGTCCCCTGTTCCAGGAGCTTAAGCATATCCGCCAGGGACGAAGGAGTGATCCTGCAATCCTTGATCTCCATGTTGTTCTGGTTAAGCAGTCTGCTCAGCTCTCCCATGACCCAGTTGGCTATCAACTTGGGCTCATTGTACTCGGCAACACAGGCATCAAAGAAGTCCAGAACCTCCTTGGACATGGTAAGAAGATTGGCGTCATACGACGACAGGTTATGCTCGGTTATCAAGCGCTCGCGGGCCTGATCCGGAAGTTCCGGCAGGGTCTCACGTACCCTCTCTATCCATTCCCGGTCAATTATAACGGGGGGCAGGTCCGGATCCGGGAAATAACGGTAATCCTCAGCTTCTTCCTTGGAACGCATGCTCAAGGTGACCTGCCGGTCCTCATCCCAGGTGCGGGTTTCCTGAACCAATTCTCCACCGTCCTCCAGGACCTCGATCTGCCGCTTGATTTCGTACTCCACAGCCCGCTCCAGCGACCGGAAGGAATTCAGGTTCTTTATCTCGGTCCTGGTACCCAATCTTTCCCGACCCCGTGGTCTCACTGATATGTTGGCATCACAGCGCAGGGACCCCTCTTCCATTTTGCAGTCGGAAACTCCCAGGAACAAAAGGATCGAACGTAGTTTTTCCATATACATACTGGCCTCCCGGGGAGACCTGATATCGGGTTCAGAAACAATCTCCAGCAGCGGCGTTCCCGCTCGGTTCAGATCTACCAGGGAATAGGGGGTCGTCATTATACTGCCTTGATGCACCAGCTTTCCTGCATCCTCTTCCATGTGCACCCGGTTGATACCGATCTTTTTCTTAACCCCTTCGTTTTCAATCTCCAGGTACCCCGCACTGGCAATAGGTAGATCGAGTTGAGATATCTGGTAGTTTGTTGGGAGATCCGGGTAAAAATAGTTTTTTCGGTCAAACCTGCAGTAGCCGGCTATTTGGCAGTTCAAGGCCAGGCCGGTTTTAATCGCGTATTCCACCAGTTCCCGGTTAAGAACCGGTATGGCACCCGGCATTCCCAGGCAGCCGGGACATACATGGCTGTTGGGTAAAGCTCCAAAGGAAAGCTCGCAGCCGCAAAAGGCTTTGGCATTAGTTTTCAGCTCCACATGCACTTCCAGGCCTATTACCGCTTCATATTTACCGGTCATAATCTATACCTCCAGTACGGGTGTGCGCAAATGGTAATCTGTAGCCTGCTCAAAGGCATAGGCCGCCCTAAGCAGGGTTCCTTCCGCCAGCGCCGGCCCCATCAGCTGCAGTCCCACCGGCAGACCGTCTACCATCCCGCCGGGGATGGACATGGCCGGGATACCCGCCAGGCTGGCCGGTACGGTGAGCATGCCTGACAGGTCTTCATTCCTTTCACCGTGGGAAAAAGCAACCGCAACCGTAGTCGGCGCAACCAGAAGATCATATTTTTCAAAAGCCCGGTCAAAGTCTTCCTTGATCAGCCGCCGCACTTTCATCGCCCGTAAATAATAAGCATCATAATGCTCCTTGCTCAGGACATAGGTTCCCAGCAGGATGTTACGCTTCACTTCCGGTCCCAAGCCCCGACCGCGGGAACTGCTCATCATCTCCGCTATGTCTCCGGCCTCTTCGTCCCGGTGACCGTACCTCACCCCATCAAAGCGGGCCAGGTTGGAACTGGCTTCCGCTGATGCCAGCAAGCGGAAGACGGGAAGGGCATACTTGCTGTGGGGAAGACTGGTCTCTTCCACCACCGCTCCCAGCTCTTCGTACTTCAACAGGGCTTTTTTTACCGCCTCCCTAACGGGTCCATCAACGTCGTTCTGTAAATACTCCCGGGGGAACCCGATCCTCATCCCTTTTAGGCTGTGCCCCAGATAATTCCGGTAATCAGGCACCTCCGCCTCCAGGCTGTTGGAATCAAGATCATCGTAACCACAGATGACGTTCAGCACCAGAGCACAGTCGGTAACGTTCCTGGCCACCAGCCCCACCTGATCCATGGATGAAGCAACAGCCACCAAACCGTAACGGGAAACCCGGCCATAGGTGGGTCTCATCCCCACTACCCCACAGTAAGCAGCGGACTGTCTCAGGCTGCCACCGGTATCCGAAGCCAAGGCGTAATACACCTCCCCGGCCGCCACCGCAGCGGCTGCTCCCCCGGAAGAACCGCCGGCAACCCGGGTGGGATCCCAGGGATTGTTGGTGGAGTGGAAGCCGGACTTTTCGGTAGAGCCCCCTATGCCAAACTCATCCATGTTCAGCTTGCCTACCATAACGGCCCCCGCCGCCTTCAGCCTGCCTACTGCCGTGGCATCGTATGGGGGAATAAAGCCTTCCAGCATCTTCGAAGCACAGGTGGTTGTTACTCCTCTCGTACAGAGGTTATCCTGCACACCACAGGGGATCCCTGCCAGACCCGTGATTTCATTACGGCCGTCAAGGTCCCCTGCCTTCTTCTCTGCCTGATCCAGGGTAAGAGTAATGAAGGCTTTGATCTTATTTTCAACCAGGTCAATCCGCCGGGAGATGGATTCCAAAACTTCCTGCGCTGTAATCTCCCGCCGGGCTAACATTTCTGCTGCTTTATAAACTGTTAACTGGTAGAGATTCACCAGGGGTTCCTCCTTATATCAATCTCGGCACCTTGAACATCGCATCCTCTTTAAGAGGGGCATTGGCCAGAGCCTCATCATTGGTGAGGGAGGGACGCACTTTATCATCCCGCATTACGTTATGTTGAGAAAGGACATAGATGAGCGGCTCTATCCCGTCGGTGGACAGCTCATCGAGCACAGCCGCAGAATCCAAGATCGAACTCATCTGCCGGGCGAATGTTTCCTTCTCTTCTGCGGTAAGGTTTATCCGGGCCAAAACGGCCAGGCGTTCAACATCTTTTTCGGTTAAAGCCAACGGCCTTTCCTCCCTTTCCCGAATCTTCATGCACAGTATTATATCAGAAAGGCCGAGCCTCCGGCCAGAAATCTTGTGAAAAAGCCAACAAGCGGTGTGGCAATCGTGATTAATCCGACTTGGTAAAATGGAGAATGTCCGTTCCCGGGCATTCAGGGGGTAGGTGGGGTAAGCCCTGTACGGCGCCGGTCAGGGTCAACTGTTCATCAGGGTCTCATCTGTTATTTCTATTCCGGTCGAAGGTCGCATCGTGATTTTCCGCCCCCGCCTGCAGGTCGGCGGCTCCCGGAGCAGGCACCGACGCTTGTCTACCGGCCGGAAAGTTCCTCCCTGAGGAGCCGGTAGACCAGTTCCGGGTTGGCTTTTCCCCCGCTGGCCTTCATGGCCTGACCCATCAAGAATCTCAGAGCACGATCCTTCCCCTTTTGAAACTCCGCCACTGCTCTGGAGTTCTCGGCGATGACGTCCCCGACCAGGGCCCGCACTTCCTGTTCATCGGATATCTGAGTCAGCCCCCGCTCCCTTACAATCTTATCCGGGGATTCACCGGTGGTAAACATCTCCGCCAAAACCGCCTTGGCGATGGTCCCGCTTATGGTTCCTTCTTCCAAAAGCCGGAGGAGACCGACCAGCGATGCCGGCGTTATCTTGCTCTCCTTGATCTCCAGCTTGTTCCGGTTCAGAAGCCGGGCCAGGTCGCCGGTGATCCATTTGGCCAGTACCTTGGGTTTGGGGTATTGAGCAACACAATCATCAAAGAAATCCAGGATATCCCGGGATGCCGTGAGCAGAAGGGCATCATACCGTCTCAGGTTGTATTCCTCCGACAGGCGGCGGCGCGCCTGATCGGGGAGTTCGGGGAGGCTCCTGCACACCCTCTCCACCCAGGCCGGGTCTATGCGTAACGGAGGCAGGTCCGGATCCGGGAAGTAACGGTAGTCATGGGCTTCTTCCTTGGAGCGCATGCTCATGGTGACCTGCTCATGCTCATCCCAGGTCCTGGTCTCCTGAATTATACGCTCACCTTTTGCCAGGGTTTTTATCTGCCGCCTGATCTCATAATCCAAGGCCCGCTCCAGGGCCCGGAAGGAGTTCAGGTTCTTGATTTCCGTCCTGGTTCCAAGTTTCTGCTGTCCCGGCGGCCGTACAGAAATGTTGGCATCACAGCGCAGTGAACCCTCCTCCATCTTACCGTCCGATACCCCCAGATAGAGAAGAATCAAACGTAGTTTTTCTACATACATCCGTGCTTCCCCGGGAGAACGCAAGTCCGGCTCAGATACAATCTCCAGCAGTGGGGTGCCCGCCCGGTTCAGATCCACCAGGGAATAGGGAGTAGTCATTATGCTGCCCTTATGGACCAGTTTACCCGTATCCTCTTCCATGTGCACCCGGTTAATACCGATGGTTCGTGGGCCGTTCTCAGTTTCGATCACCAGGCTGCCGCCGGTGGCTATCGGCAGGTCATACTGGGAAATCTGGTAGTTCTTCGGCAGGTCGGGGTAAAAGTAATTTTTGCGGTCAAACTTGCAGTAACCGGCAATCCGGCAATTCAGGGCCAGAGCGGTCATCAGTGCATATTCCACCATCTCCCGGTTCAGAACCGGCAGCACCCCGGGCATTCCCAGGCAGATGGGGCATACATGGGTGTTGGGTTCAACCCCGAAGGAGGTGGCGCAGTGGCAGAAGGCCTTGGACCTGGTCTTGAGTTCAACATGCACTTCCAGTCCGATTACCGCCTCATATTCGGCTGTTGTCATGTGCCATATACCTCCAATACCGGTGTGCGCAGGTGATAACCGGTGGCCTGCTCGAAGGCGTAGGCTGCCTTGAGGAGAGTCCTTTCCGACAGTGGAGGTCCCATAAGCTGCAGACCCACCGGCAGGTTATTCAGGAAACCTCCAGGAATCGAGATGGAAGGAATCCCTGCCAGGCTGACCGGTATGGTCAGCATATCCAACATATACATGGTCAGGAGGTCCTCGGCCTTCTCACCGATGCGGAAGGCTGTTGAAGTAGTTGTGGGAGAAATCAAAATATCATACTGCTCAAAGGCCCGGTCGAAGTCTTCCTTGATAAGCCGCCGCACCTTTAAGGCCTTCAGGTAGTAGGCCTCATAGTACCCGGAACTCAGCGCATAGGTCCCCAGCATTACCCGGCGTATAACCTCAGGACCAAATCCCCGGGCCCGGGTGCTGCTGAACATCTCTGCCGTATCCTGGGCGTACCTGTCACGGTAACCGTACCTTACCCCGTCGAAGCGGGCCAGGTTGGAACTGGCTTCGGACGGGGCAATGATGTAATAAGTCGGGAGGGCATACTCGCTGTGGGGGAGGCTGGTCTCTTCCACCACCGCCCCCAGTTCTTCAAACTTAAAGAGAGCCTCCATAATTGTATCTTTGACTCCCCGGTCCACTCCTTTCTGGAAGTACTCCCGGGGAAAACCGATCCTTAAGCCTTTAATCCCCTCCTGTATGTCTTTTGTATAATCCGGCACCGGAACCTTCAGGCTGGTGGAATCCATGCTGTCATGGCCGCAAATGGCGTTCATAACCAGAGCGCAGTCGGTTACCGTCCTGGTTATCGGACCGACCTGGTCCAGGGAAGAGGCAAAGGCTACTAGGCCAAACCGTGATACCAGCCCATAGGTAGGCTTCATCCCCACTACACCGCAGAACGAAGCCGGCTGCCTTATAGAACCGCCGGTATCCGATGCCAGTGCATAATAGACCTCCCCGGCCGCGACGGCTGCTGCAGCCCCGCCTGAGGAACCTCCCGGAACCCGGGTCAGATCCCAGGGATTGTGGGTAGGGAAAAAACCGGAGTTCTCAGTGGATGACCCCATAGCGAACTCATCCATATTCAACTTGCCGACCACCACCGCTCCGGCAGATTTAAGCCTTTTAACCGCCGTTGCATCGTAGGGAGGCACGAAGTTTTCCAGCATCTCCGAAGCACAGGTAGTCCTGACTCCCCGCGTACAAAGGTTATCCTTGATCCCGCAGGGGATGCCTGCGAGTCCGCCAATCTCATCCCGGGCCTCCAGGTCTCTTGCTGTCTTTTCGGCCTCCTCCAGGGTAAGAGTAATAAACGCCTGAATTTTATTCTCCACCCGGCCGATACGCTCCGCTGACGACGCCAGAACCTCCCTGGCCGTAACTTCCCGCCGCGCCAACATTTCTCCAATTTCCTGAACAGTATGCTGGTAGAGCTCCACCGGTGTCCTCCTTATATTATCTTCGGCACCTTGAACTGCCCGTCCTCGGTGAGGGCGGCATTGGCCATTGCCTCATCCCGGGGGAGGGACGGTCCGGCCTCGTCCGCTCGTATCACATTGAAAAGCGGGAGGACATGGGCCAACGGCTCCACCCCGTCAGTGGGAAGGAGGTCAAGCATCTCAAACAAATGCAGGATCGAACTGAGCTGTTCGGCATACATTTCTTTTTCTTGAGCAGTAAGGCTTAGCCTGGCTAAACGAGCCACGTGTTCCACTTCCTCAATCGTTAGAGCCAAAGCCTATCCCTCCTGTTTTTGGTCCTGGTGCACCGTATTATAGCAGGAAATGAAATCGGATTCCACAAATCGATGGGACGCAGAAAGGATCTGGAGCAGACGGACGGTGAGCGCAGCCCACGCCATCGGCACTAGGCTGGCACCATCCCCGGACCGCGCAAGTGAATCAATCCTTTATCAGTTCCAGAAACTCGCTTTCGGTGAGGACCGGAATACCCAGCTGCCGGGCTTTATCCAGTTTGGAGCCGGGGTCGGTTCCGGCTACAACGTAATCGGTTTTCCGGCTTACGCTGGAAGACACCCGGCCGCCGTGTCTTTCAATAAGCTCCGTCGCTTCATTACGGGTCAGGCTCTCCAGAGAACCGGTAAGAACCAGGGTCTTGTTGCTTAACGGACCTTCAGCCCCTGTCACCACAACTTCTTTGGTATTTACCCCGGCCGCTTTCAGCTTTTCAATGGTTTCCAGGTTCTCCGGCTCCTCGAAGAATGAAACCAAACTGGCGGCAATCTTGGCCCCGATCTCGGGGACCTGCATCAGACTCTGCTCCGAAAGTGCAGCAATCACATCTATGTCCCGGAACCTTTCCGCTACGATGCGAGCCGTCTTGCCCCCAACAAATCTAATGCCCAGGGCATGGAGCAGTCTCGACAGGGGTCGGCTTTTGCTGGCCTCAATAGCTTCCAGGAGGTTGGTGGCCTTTTTCTTCCCCGTCTTATCCAGGGTCAGAAGATCCTCCAGACTTAGACTGTAAAGGTCGGCCACATTCTGCACCAGATTCCTGTCCACCAACTGATCCACTACCGCCGGTCCCATACCTTCAATATCCATAGCCTCGCGGGAAGCAAAGAAGATCAGGCTTTCCTTGAGCCGAGCCGGGCAGTTGATGTTGTCGCAGCGGTAGGCTACTTCTCCCTCAAACCGGATCACCGTGGCCGCGCAGACCGGGCACTTATCCGGCACCGGAAACGGTTCTTCCTTCCCCGTTCTTTTTTCCACCAGGGGACGGATAACCTCGGGAATGATATCACCAGCCTTGTGGATAATTACCCAATCACCAACCCGGATATCCCTCTCCCGCATCAGGTCAAAATTATGTAAACTAGCACGGCTTACGACGCTGCCGCCGATCAAAACCGGGGTCATAACCGCCGTGGGAGTAATTACACCGGTACGGCCGACATTGAGCTCAATCTCCAGGATCCGGGTCTCCTTTTCTTCAGCGGGGAACTTAAAGGCGGTAGCCCAGCGGGGGCTCTTAGCCGTAAAGCCCATCGTTTCACGAGTCTTTAAGGGGTTGAGCTTCACCACCACCCCATCGGTCTCATAATCCAGTTCATGCCGCCGTTCCCTCCACTCCTGGCAATAATCCCAGATCTCGTCGATGCCGCTGACCAGCCGCCAGTGCGGGTTGACCGGAAATCCCTGGGAGCGCAAGAAATCCAGGACCTCGGCCTGATCGCAAATTTCGGGCCCTTCCAGGTACAGCAGGTCATAAATGAAGGCTTTTAATGGTCGGGACGCGGTTACCCGGGGATCCAGCTGCCGCAGGCTGCCGGCTGCGGAGTTGCGGGGATTGGCAAAAGTCTTTTCCCCTCTCTCCTCCCGTTCCCGGTTGAGGCGGACAAAGTCCTGTTTGGCAATATATATTTCCCCTCTTACCTCCAGACGGGGAACAGGGTCCCGCAGGCGGAGGGGCAATGTACGGATGGTGCGTACATTTTGAGTTACGTTTTCTCCTACCACACCGTCCCCGCGAGTAGCGGCACTTGTCAGGAGACCATCTTCGTAAATCAAGGCTATGGATACCCCGTCAATTTTCAATTCACAGACATACGAAATCTCCTCGGGGAATAGCCTGGCCTGGATACGGCGGTTGAATTCGACCAGTTCTTCCCGGCTGAAGGTGTTGTCCAGGCTGAGCAGCGGCACCCGGTGCCGGACGGTAGTAAAACCCGGTAAGGGTTCACCCCCCACCCGCTGGGTGGGGCTGTCGGGGGTGACAAGCTCGGGATACTCTGCCTCGAGGGATTTGAGCTCTGCCAGCAGCTCATCATACTCCCGGTCGGTGATCAGCGGCGAATCCAGCACGTAATAGTGATAATCGTGTTTTCTGATCTGGTCCCTCAACTGCTCAATCCGTTCCTTCACCGTCTAAACCTCCTGGGCCAGTTTCACCATAGGAGCCATGTAGGTGTTGAGCGTCTTTATTCCTGACTCCTCAAAGTCCACCACAGCAATATCATCTGCCATCACCTTGGTTACCATACCACGTCCGAATTTCTGGTGTTGAACCAGATCTCCTTCGCGGAGATTGCTGGCCCGGCCATCCACCTTCAGCGGAACCAGGTTGATTTTGCCTCCCTGCTGGCTAAAAGGGACAAAGAGATCGCCGGGTATCTCCTTCAGGAACCGGCTAGGCATATTGGAGCGGTCGATTCCATACATGATGCGTTTGACTGCCCGGCTGAAAATAAGCCTTTCCCGGGCTCTGGTTATTCCCACATAACAAAGCCGGCGCTCCTCTTCCATCTCCTCATGGGTCTCGGCCCGGTAGGAAGGGAAAATGCCTTCCTCCATGCCGGTCATGAACACTACTGGATATTCCAGGCCTTTGGCTCCATGCAGGGTCATCATCATGACCGCATCCGAATAGTCAATATCATCAGATTCCTGCAGGAGGGCTACCTCGGTCAAGAAGTCGGCCAGGTCCCGCCGCCCATCTCTTTCAAACTCCACCATCAGGGATTTCAACTCCTGCAGGTTTTCTATTCTCTCCTCCGCTTCCAGAGCATGGTTGGTCCTGAGGTCCTCAATGTATCCATTGAAGGCCAGGGTTTCTTCCAGCAGTTGGGCCAGGGAAACCCGGGAGCGGAGTTCCTGCAGGTAGGTTATCAGACCGTAGAACTCCTGCAGGGCCTTCTTAATTTTGGAGGAAAACCCTTTCAAGTCCTGGATGTTTTCCAGGGTCATCACAATGGGTTTCATGCCGGCAGTACTCAAGTCCTCCAGCTTTTTGACGGTCACTTCCCCAATCCCGCGGCGGGGCGTATTGATGGCTCTCCTGAAGCTCATCCGGTCGGAGGGATTCGCAACCAGCCTCAGATAGGCGAGGATATCCTTGATCTCCTTGCGCTGGTAGAACTTCTTGGCCCCCACAATCCGGTAGGGAATGAAATTGCGGTTCAGGGCTTCCTCAATGGCCCTTGACTGGGCGTGAACCCGGTAAAAAATAGCAAAATCCTGGTACCGGTACTTCCCCTCCTTGACCAGCTGCTTGATATACTGGGCGATAAACTCTGCCTCCTGCTGGTGACTGGCCGCACCAAACTGCAGCAGCTTCTCTCCCTCGGGATTATCGGTGAAAAGCTCCTTTTTCATACGCCCCGTGTTGTTATGGATGACGGCGTTGGCAGCCTCCAGGATGTACCGGGTAGAGCGGTAGTTCTTCTCCAGCTTGATCACTCTGGCCTGAGGGTAGGTATCGATAAATCTTTCTATGTTATAAGGTTCGGCGCCCCGCCAGCTGTAAATGGACTGGTCAGGATCTCCTACCACAAACACGTTACCGTTTTCTCCAGCCAGGAGTTTGGTCCATATAAACTGTGCATAATTGGTGTCCTGGTACTCATCAACCATCACGTAAGGGAATCTTTCCTGATAGGACTGCAGAACAGCCGGGTATTTCTGGAAGAGCCTGACCGTGAGCCCGATGAGGTCCTCAAAATCGAGGGCGTTCAATTCCCGTAGACGGTTGCCGTACAACCGGTAAACCCGGGTATAAAGCTCGCGGTGATGAGGAGCCGCCCTGATTCCTGCAAAGAACCGTTCCGGTTCAGTCAGGCTGTTCTTGGCCTGCTTGATTAAATATGATATCAACTCCGGCCTGGTATCATGCTGCTGCAGCTCGCGCAGGCATTCCTTAATAACCGTCTTCTGTTCGCCCTCATCCAGGATGGTAAATCCATTACGGTACCCCAGTTTCTCGATCTCCATGCGCAGGATCTGGAAAGAGGCGGAGTGAAAAGTCCGGATCCAGTGTCCGTTGAAACTGGGGACCAGTTCCACAACCCGCTCCTTCATCTCCTGGGCCGCCTTATTGGTAAAGGTTATGGCCATGATCTGATGAGGGGATACCCCCTGCTCAACCAGGAAAGCCACCCGCCTGGTTAATACTCTGGTCTTCCCACTTCCGGCCCCAGCCAAAACCAGGCATGGTCCCTCACGGTGGGTCACCGCCTCAATCTGTGGACCGTTCAAGTTTTCAAGAATGTTCATAGCAGTCTCCCTATAGATATTGTCTATTGATCATTACTAATACTACCTAAAACCATTATGTACTCGCCGACCGCCATAGTGGACCCTGGCGAGTCATAAAAATCGATGCCCGCCCGTCGCTTTCTGTAGCCGTGAGCTCCCTTATTCATTCTCGTTTAGACGGAACCGTTTCCCGGGCAAAGGTCACCTTCCGGAAACGGCGACGGATGGCCCATTGATACTCGACATCAGGATAACCAAAGATAACGACGATCCCCAGCTGGTTCTTGAGGGGAATGCCCCACTTCGTTCTTAACTTCCGGTCGTACTTTAAAACTGGACATACCGATCCTATCATGCAACTGCCCAACCCCAGCGAATGCCCGGCTATCATGGCGTAAGTTGCAGCAATCACGGAGTCCTGAGGATCGGCGTAAGGCGAGCTGTGAAAAAGCATAGCCAGCGGCGCATTGTAGAAAAGCCAATCAATCCCCTGGGTTCGTAAGCGGGGAATCAAATCAAACGCAGGAATAACAAAGCTCTGCATAAAATCACAGGCTTCCTTGCCAATAAAAGGACGCATTAAGGGAAGTGTGAAGCGATTGATATACCTCCTGCTCTTTATAACAGACTGTATCACATCCTCGGCAAAGGCCTGAACCTTTTCCCTACCGTGAAAAATCAGGATTTCCACATCAGAAGGAGGAATTCCCATAGGAGCGGAGGAAGCCATGTTAACGATCTTATCTATAATCTCCCGATTGACTTCCCTTTCATCATACTCCCTGATGCTGCGCCGGGAAAAAAGCAATGCCTCCAACTGGTCGGGGGTAGCCCGCCGGTCTGGCCCGGGAACACTGAAAAGATCCCGGGGCGAGACATCCCTCCCCTCAACTGTCAGGCAGCCCATAGGGCAAACCATCATGCACTGACCGCAGCCAATGCATCCCAACACCGAATCAGGGGTCACCCGTACCTGTCCTTCTACCATGGTGAGGGTTTCACTCTTGCATACTCGGGCACATAATCCACATTCGGAACATTCGTCAAAGTCGATGGAGGGTAAGGCAGGAGTTCCCGTAAATCCGGTTTTTACGGCCATAAAGCACCTCCCAGGACAGGTCATCCGTTCATTGGGACCGCATGGTTGATGGCCCGGATCCAACCTGCCTGTTCGCGTTATTATATTCTAGTATTCTACCTCCGCTCCCGGAGTTCCTTGAAAACGTCGGCCAAGCTTATATTTTTCTCGATCATCAGTACCATCAGGTGATAAATCAGGTCCGATATCTCGTAAATAAGTTCGCCCTTATCCGGGTTTTTGGCGGCAATAATGACCTCGGCGCTCTCCTCGCCGACTTTTTTCAGGATCTTGTCAATACCCTGGTCAAAGAGATAGGTGGTATAAGAGCCCTCCGGCCTTTCATTATACCGGCCCCGGATTACCTCCTGCAGCTCATTCAAAATCGTGCCTGATTCGGGTACATATACCTCATCGGGATTAAAGAGACGGGGCTCCTTCTCCTCCCCCTGCAGGTTGCGGTAAAAGCAGGTATTATGTCCCGTGTGACATGCAGGTCCGGCTGCCTCCACCAGCACCAGGAGAGTATCATTATCACAGTCATAGCGGATTTCAACTACCTTTTGTATGTGACCGGAGGTCTCTCCCTTGTGCCAGAGCCGGCCGCGGCTGCGGGAATAAAACCAGGTCTCCCCGGTGGCTACGGTGCGTTCCAGGGCCTCCCGGTTCATGTAGGCCATCATCAAAACTTCTTTACTGCCCGCATCCTGGATGATAGCCGGTATCAGTCCCTCGGTAAACTTCAATTGCTCCATTGCTGTTATCATAACCTTACCGGCACCCCCCGGTCCTTAAGATATTTTTTGGCATCCTCTATGGTATACTCCCGGTAATGAAAAATCGAAGCTGCCAGAACGGCATCGGCGGCTCCTTCAACAATCGCCTGGTAGAGGTGTTCCAGGGTTCCCGCTCCTCCCGAGGCGATAACCGGTATCCTGACTGATTCACTTACGGCGCGGGTTAAATCTATATCATACCCGTCTTTAGTCCCATCTTTGTCCATACTGGTCAGGAGAATCTCTCCCGCGCCTAAAGCCTCCACCTTTTGGCTCCACTCCACAGCATCCAGGCCGGTGGGGGTACGTCCACCGTTAATGACCACCTCCCACCTTCCGTCTCCCTTCCAGCGGGCATCAACAGCTACCACTATACACTGGCTGCCGAATTTCCGGGCGCTATCGGTAATCAGGGAGGGGTTTTTCACCGCCGCGGTATTAAGAGAGATCTTATCCGCCCCCGCTTTCAGCAGGTTGCGGATATCATCGATGGTCCGCAAACCTCCACCGACGGTAAACGGGATAAAAACCTGTTCAGCAGTGCGGCGGACCACATCATATATAATGGAACGCTCCTCAGCGGAAGCGGTTATGTCCAGGAACACCAACTCGTCAGCGCCTTCCCGGTCATAGAAAGCCGCCAACTCCACGGGATCTCCCGCGTCACGCAGATCAACAAAATTGGTACCTTTAACCACCCGCCCCGCTTTGACATCCAGGCAGGGAATTATCCTCTTGGCCAGCATAATCTCCTCACCTCAGTTACGAACCGCTTGCAGGGCTTCATCAAGGGTAATCCTGCCTTCATACAAAGCCTTGCCCACGATGGCTCCCTCCACCCCCGGTATTTCCCGCAATGCGGCAATATCCTCCACGGTTGAAACCCCGCCCGAGGCGATAACCGCCAGTCCCGTGCTCTCAGCCATATTCCTTATGGCCGGTATATTGGGCCCCTGCAGAACTCCGTCCCGGGAAATATCGGTGTATACGGTGCGGATAATTCCCAGGTCCTTCATCTGGAAGGCCAGATCCAGGGCTCCGACCGCAGTAACGTCCTCCCAGCCTTTAATGGCAACCATACCATCCCGGGCATCAATTCCTACAATTACTTGTTCCGGGCTGAACTCCTCCAGAAGACCCGTCAGTAAACCGCGGTCACCCAGAGCACTGGTACCGATTATTATCCGGGACACCCCCAGTTCCAGGTATTCCCGTGCCACCTCGGGACTGCGGATCCCTCCCCCCAACTGGATGGGAATGGAAAGACGTCGAACCATCTCCTTGACAATCTCCCGGTTGCGGGGTACGCCGGAGAAGGCACCGTCCAGGTCCACCACGTGCAGCCATTCCGCTCCCTGCCTCTCCCACTGCCGAGCCACGTTCACCGGGTCCGGGCTGTATACGGTCATCTCTTCCTTTCTGCCCTGCTTGAGCCGAACACAGTATCCGTCTTTTATATCAACCGCCGGAAAAATCAACATTTAAGAAAACTCCTCTGCTCCACCTTTTCAAGGTTAATGCGCAGCATCAACTGCAGTCGCCAAATAAAACCGGTGGTTTGAAAATACACTGCGCATAGCTGTCGGTTTTTATTATGTTAACTGAAGTGCGTCCCCCGCCTATTGATCAGTCCCCCGGTCGGCTGATCCAACAGTCCCAGGGAACACAGCCGCTTCATTCTCGGCACAAGTCCCCGAAATTCCTGAGGATCTGCAGTCCCAGGCTGCTTGACTTCTCCGGGTGGAACTGACACCCCAGCAGGTTTCCTTTTTGAACGGCACAGGCGAAATCAATCCCGTAGCTGCAGATTCCTGCGGTCACCAGTTCGCAGGGGTCACAGTAATAGGAATGAACAAAATAGAAGTATGACTTATCGGCTACACCGGAAAACAGCGGGCTGTCCCCCTCCAGACGGACCTGATTCCAGCCCATGTGGGGAATCTTATTAGCCTGCGGAAATCTCACCACCCGGCCCGGGATGAGCTCCAGACCCCGGTGCCGGCCGTTCTCCTCGCTCTCGGTAAACAACAGCTGCATTCCCAGGCAGATGCCCAACAGCGGCCGCTTCCGGCGGACCACCTCCTGCACGGCTTCCACCATCCCGGTATTCCTCAGGTTGAATATGGCATCCTCAAAAGCTCCCACCCCCGGCAGGATAACCCCGGGCGCATCAGCCACCTCGGCGGGATTGCCGGTGATAAACGATTTTACGCCTGCAGTCTCCAATCCTTTCTGCACACTGCGGAGGTTTCCCATCCCGTAATCGATTACTGCTATCACAGAGAATTCTCCCGGATTACAACCGGCCTTTGCTGGACCAGATACCCTCCACCCGGGGTTCAAAGGTAACCGCCTCACCCAGTGCGCGGGCAAAGCACTTGAAAACGGCCTCGATTATATGATGGGTATTTTTCCCCTTAATGAGGTCTATGTGGACCGTCATGCCGGAATTATTGACCAGAGCCCGGAAGAACTCTTCCACCAGTTCGGTGGCGAAACCTCCAATCGTCACCATAGGCATGCATACATTGAAATCCAGATAGGGGCGACCGGAAAGATCTACCACCACCTGAGCCAGCGCTTCATCCATGGGAATTATGGCACTCCCGTAACGCTTGACCCCCCTCTTGTCGCCCAGACACTCTTTAATGGCCCGGCCCAGGCATATGCCGATATCCTCTACGGTATGGTGATCATCAACCTGAAGATCCCCCCGAGCCCAGACCCGGAGATTGAACAGGCTGTGAACAGCAAAAAGAGCCAGCATATGGCCGAGGAAAGGCACTTCAATATCGATCTGGTGGTTCCCGGTCCCATCCAGTTCCAGGTTTAAAAAGATCTCGGTTTCATTTGTTTTCCGGTGGACCTCCGCCGACCTGATTTCCTTATTCATGGGCCCCATTACCTCCTTCGCACCTTTATCGAGTTGGCATGGGCGGTTAGACCTTCAACCTCCGCCAGTTTTATTATATCTCCCCGGCATCTATCAAAACCGACCGGGCTGTAATAAATTACACTCGATTTCTTCATGAATGTATCCACTGTCACCGGGGAATAGAACCGGGCTGTACCCCCGGTGGGCAGGATGTGGTTTGGTCCGGCCAGGTAATCCCCCACCGGCTCCGGGCTGTAAGGTCCGAGAAAGATGGCTCCGGCATTCCTGATGGCTCCCAACCAGCTCATCGGTTCCTTCACCATAACCTCCAGGTGCTCGGGAGCCACCCGGTTGGCAATTGTAAACGCCTCTTCCAGGGTAGATACCACGATGAAAGCACCATTCTTGGCCAGAGCCTCGCGGACGATCTCGCTACGCGACAGGTCGGCCAACTGCCTTTCTATCTCGGCTTCCACCTGATCGGGCAGCTCAGGACAGTTGGTTATTAATATGGAGCGGGCCCGTACATCATGCTCGGCCTGTGACATCAAATCTGCCGCCACATAGGCGGGATCAGCCGTTTCATCGGCCACGATCAGTATCTCGCTGGGACCGGCCAGCATATCTATGTCAACTTCACCATATACCATCTTTTTCGCCAGGGTAACGTAGATGTTGCCGGGTCCGGTAATCTTGTCCACCGGTTTTATCAAGCCGGTACCATAAGCCAGGGCAAATACCGCCTGCGCCCCGCCGACTTTGTATATCTCATCCAGGCCTAATTCGGCTGCGGCCACCAGGGTGTAAGGATTCACCTTGCCAGCGGCATCCGGCGGGGTAACCATGGCAATCTCCTGTACCCCGGCCACAATAGCCGGAATGGCATTCATCAGCACCGACGAGGGGTAGGCCGCCGTCCCTCCGGGGACATAGATCCCTACCCGGTTCAGGGGGCGGTGGATCTGACCCAGAATGTTGCCGTACTCATCGGGTTCCATCCAGCCGGGTTTGAGCTGTTTACAGTGGAAGTCTTCTATATTGTCGATAGCCACGTTAAGGGTTTCAATAAAGGCCTCATCAACCTGGTTATATGCTTCTTCTACCTCCCAGGGCTGAACCACCATTTGGTTCTCGGCCAGGACAGGACCGTCAAACCTCCGGGTGAATTCCAGCAGGGCTTGATCTCCCCGCTTCCGGACCTCTTCTCCTATTTCCGCCACCTGGCGGGACAGTTCCTCCAGGTCCTCACTCACTATGGTCAGAAAATCATCCAATTCCCGGCCGCTTCCGGTCAGTCTCCTGATCATTCTCTCCACCCCCATCGTTAACGATTTGATTCATCCTTCTTATCATCGGCTCAATTACCCGGTACTTGGTGCGGTAGCTGACCCGATTTACCACTACCCGAGCCGTGCACTCGGCGATGCCGGCTTTTTCGGCCAGGTAGTTCTCTTTCAAGGTCTTACCGGTGGATACAATGTCCACGATCATCTCTGCCAGTCCGACCCGCGGCGCCAGTTCAATATTGCCGTGCAGCTTGATGACCTCCACCTGTAATCCCAGCTCGCGAAAGAAAGCCTCCGCTACCCGGGGAAACTTGGTGGCCACCCGCTGGTAGTTGAAAGCGGTCAGCGGTCGGTCCGCCTTCTCCTCCGGCACCGCCAGCACAAAACGGCAGTAGCCGAAACCCAGGTCCGCCATCTCGTAGACATCCTTATCCTGGTCCATAATTATATCCTTACCCACAATACCCATATCTGCAGCGCCGTGTTCAACATAGGTGGGCACATCAGTCGGTCGGCATACTATGTACTGCACTTTGGAATCCGGGAAATCAAAAACCAGTTTACGACTATCGTCGTTCACCCCGGCAGTAGGAAGATCCAGATGGACAAGCAGTTTAAGTGCAGGTTCCAGAAGTTTTCCCTTGGGAAGGGCTATCGTTAGTTGTTCGGGATTCATGTTTGCCTCACTTTAATCAATTAAAGTATTATACTAAAGAAGTTTAGCACCCGCCCTTTCACCTGTCAATCCTCAGCACCGGCGCGGCGCTTCACAACTACCTGGCCGTCACCGCCCTGGTTGATCAGATCAACGGTTACAATCAAGCCCTGTTCCCGCAGTTCCCGGGCTTTGGCCAGCACCGCCCCGGCATCTTTCCCCGATACCTCGTAAACCTCGCGGGGCGTGCAGTTGCGACCCCTCAGAGCCAGGAGGACCCTCTCGATGCCGACGGCAAACCCGGTAGCAACCCGGGGACAGCCGAATTTGTCGAGCAGGTTATCATAACGACCGCCTCCCAGCAGCGGGTAACCCAACTGGGGAGAATACCCTTCAAAAATGATACCGGTATAGTAATCAAACCCCCGCAGTATACCCAGATCGATAACTACGTCATCCTGAATACCATAGGCAGCCAGATGATCGCAGACCTCCGTCAGCTCGTCTATGGCTTCCCTGACACCGGGTATCTCCCGTACCGTCTCCAGCCGGTCCAGGACCTGGGGCGCACCATACAGCAGGGGCATCTCCAGCATTACCTTCCGCAGTTCCGGTGCCATGGGCAGCCCGGACAGCATGTTCTTGAGTCCTACCAGATCTTTCTTCAGAACCAGCTGTTTTATACCGTTCCGGGTTGACTCGTTAAGCCCGCTCCGCTGCAGCAGATTATTGAAAATGCCGATATGATTCAGGCTGATCTTGTACTCCAATCCCTGTTGCTTCAAAACCTCGGCTGCCAGGGCAATAACCTCAGCATCAGCCATTGCTCCCGAAGCCCCGATAAGCTCAACTCCCAGTTGATAAAACTCCTGATACCGTCCCATCTGTGGCTGAGCGTGGCGAAAAATATTGGCATTATAGAATAGCCGTAATACTCCTTCGAAGTCCCGAAACCTGGTCGACACAATACGTGCGATGGGGATGGTCATCTCCGGTCTTAACGCCAGGAGGCGCCCGTCCTGGTCCTGCAGGAGAAACAATTCGTCCCTGATCCCCTGTCCGGCACCGGCTTCGATTACCTCCAGGTATTCAAAAGTAGGGGTAATAACCTCCTGGTATCCCCAGCGGGTAAAGATTTCCACAGTCCGGTTCTCAAAGGCTCGTTTCATCGCCGCCTCCAATGGCAGGAAATCCTTGGCCCCTTTTACTATCTCCCGGTTTTTCATAACAGGTCACCCTTCTCTCTAAGTCGCTCCAGAACCAGTCGATATCCTCCAAAACCGCCGGTTAGAAACCGTTTCACCCGGCTGATGGTGGCCGTGCTGGCTCCTGTGCTTTCGGCAATCCGGGTATAGGTGTCACATCCATCAAGCATGTTGGCAACTATCAAGCGCTGTGCCAAAATCTCCAGTTCCCCGGCAGTAAAGAGATCTCCCAAAAACTGACAATACTCCTCTTCATTCCGCAGGACTGAGAAGGCCCTCGCCAGTAGTTTCTTGCTGTTTGCGCCTGGGTCCTGACCGGACACACGTTATCCCCCCTTACAGTAGCTTCACATCATTGATGGTTAATTCAAACCGGCACCCCAGAAACTCGGCCGCCCGTTTGCACATCAACATCTTGGTCAGAAAGATCTCGAAGTAGTCCATGACACTGCAGATACCGGTATCAACTATCAGCCTCATGGCTATCGAGCGCTCCACGGCATCAATGGAGAGGACTGATTCCCTGGCAGCGTAGTTTACCCGGTCGCGGGCGGTAAAGCTGCTCTCATCCAGCTTGCGCACCCGCGAACAATTAACATCTGATTTGTCGGCCAGGATCACGGCTGCGCATACGTTGTTAACCGCATAACCTCCGGCATGTTCTTCGTGATTGGCGATAGCACCCATAATGGTGGCTATCTCCTCGGGGTCCATCCCTAAATCCAGCAGGTACTCAAAAACCATAATGGCACCCCAGGTGCCGTGACGATAACGACTCACCAGGTTGCCGATATCATGAAGATAACCGGCAATGGCTGCCACTTCTGCTTCCCGGCGGGGATAACCCAGAGAGAATATTATATCATAGCTTAATGAAGCCACCAGATCTGCATGGGCAATATTGTGTTCAATAGCCCCGATACAGCCCACGAACTGATTGGCCATCTCCATATACTGTCTGATAACCGGATCATTCTTAATCGTCTGTAAGTCAACCACAGCAATCAGTCCTTTTCCAAATCCCGCAATAATTCCTGGGCCTGAGGGTAGACTATGGCGTCAAGGGGAATCTCTTCAAGGATGCGGCGGGCTTCGGTGTAGTTGCCTTCTACCACCATCTTCCTGGCCTGCTGATAAGACTCATGGTACTCTTTCTGCTTTTCAACCTCACCTATCTTACGCTCCATTCTGTTCTTCCGGTCATATCTTTCCAGTTCCCGGTACTTTTCAATTGCCCGGTCGTACTGGCCCTGAACCAGGTAAATCCCGGCCTCCCGTTCAATACTCTTAACCGCTATCCTCTCGGGCAGTCCCAGCAGCATAAACACATAACCGGCGATGAGAGCCAATAACACTATGGTACAAGTCCACCAAGTCCAGGAAAACCTGATAAACCGGCGGCGGTAGCTCCAAACGACCAGGGCCGGCATGCCCAGCAAAACCGTGGTCTTAACGAATTCTCGGGTCGGGTTGTAAACAAAGAGGGCCACTGTTCCCAACAGAATGATGGCTACCAGCAGCCGTCTCAGAAAGTAATTGGGGACTCTTTGCGAATTCTTTCCTCCTGCACCCGAGTCCATCCTATCTCCTCACTTCTACATATTCAAAGCCCGCGCCCCGATATCCCTGCGGTAGTGCATCCCCTCAAAACGTATGCGGGGTATTTCCCGGTAAACGCGGTCAATCGCCTGAGCAACAGTATCTCCGGTACTGACCACACTCAGAACCCTGCCTCCATCAGTGACCAATTGGGAGCCGTACCTCCTGGTTCCAGCATGAAACACCAGGATGTCCGGCGAAACATCTTCCAGCCCGGCAATTACATGTCCGGTTTCATATCGGCCCGGGTAACCGGCGGAGGCCAGAACCACACACACACTGGCCCGGGGAAGAAAAGAGATAGGGGTACGGTCGAGTTTTCCATCAATGACCGCCTCCAGGACCGTCAGGTAATCGGTCTCCATCAAAGGCAGGATCACCTGGGCTTCGGGATCCCCTAGTCGGACATTGAACTCCAATACCTTGGGACCATCGGCGGTCAGCATCAAACCGGCATAAAGAACCCCCTTATAAGGGCGGCCCTCAGCCGCCATGGCCTTAACCACCGGTTCCATTATCTCCTTCATAACCCGCTGGTGCAACTCCTGGTTATAGAAAGGCGGAGGGCTGTACGCCCCCATTCCTCCCGTGTTAGGACCCCGGTCGCCATCAAAAACCCGTTTATGGTCCTGGGCCGCTACCATAGGCACCACAGTCTTCCCGTCACAAAGAGCAAAGACACTTACCTCCTCACCCTGCAGGCACTCCTCAATAACCACTTCCCGCCCCGCATCACCGAAGGCCCGGTCCCGCATGATGGTGTCCAAGGCCTGAAAGGCGGTCTCCTTATCGGCGGCCACCACTACCCCTTTGCCGGCGGCCAAGCCGTCTGCTTTAACCACAATCGGGGTACCCCTTTCCCGCAGGTAATCACGGGCTTCATCTATATCCGAGAAGGAGCGGAAATCAGCCGTGGGGATACCGTACTTTTTAAAGAGGTTCTTGGTAAAGACCTTGCTTCCTTCGAGAAGGGCCGCATCCCGGCGGGGACCAAAAATCTTCATTCCCCTGGCCTCAAACTCATCGACGATTCCTTCCATTAGCGGAGCCTCGGGCCCCACTACGGTGAGGTCAATCTGCTTCCGGTCTACCAGATCCAGCAGGGGTTCAGCCTCCGGTTTGACATCAAAGCACTCCGCCAATTGGGAGATGCCCGCATTTCCCGGCACTGCAAAAACCTGCTCTACTCCGCTGCTCTGCTTGAGCTTCCAGACCATAGCGTGTTCCCGGGCGCCCTGTCCAATGACCAGCACTTTTTTACCCACGTCTTCTTACCTCCTGAGTTTTCACATCCTCTGATATCCTTCTGTTTCCCCAAAAACTACCCGTCAATGGCTAAAATAGCGGCCTGGTCCGTTTAGTGTCTGAAATGGCGGACACCCGTAAAGACCATGGCGATACCTCGCCGGTTGCATTCATCGATACTCTCCTGGTCGCGAACGGATCCTCCCGGCTGAATGATGGCCGTTATACCATACTCGGCGGCCAATTCAACCGTATCCTTAAAGGGGAAGAAGGCATCAGAAGCCAATACTGCTCCCCTGCTCTTTTCTCCGGCCTGTTCCAGAGCAATTCGAGCTGCGCCCACCCGATTCATCTGCCCGGCTCCGACTCCCAGGCTGGTGTTATCCTTTGTAACTACGATGGCATTGGATTTCACATGTTTGACCACTTTCCAGGCAAAAGCCAGTTCCGCCATCTCCGCCGGGGAAGGTTTCCTCTCCGTTACCACCTTGAGTTCCTTTGTACTAAGGGGCATGGTATCCAGTTCCTGCACCAGCATACCTCCGACCACACTCTTCATCTGCATTCCGGCCGGCCTGTCCATGGGCAGCTCCAACAGCCGCAGGTTCTTCTTGGCACACAGGATGGAAAGCGCCGCAGCCTCATAACCGGGAGCAATTATAACCTCCATAAAGGGCTCGGCCGCCTGTTTGGCGGTTTCGACATCAACCGTGCGATTGAAGGCGATAATGCCGCCAAAAGCGGAAACCGGATCGGCATTAAAGGCCCGGCAGTAGGCATCGGATAGATCCTTGCCGGTAGCTACCCCGCATGGGTTGGTGTGCTTGATTATCACACAGGCGGGACTCTCAAATTCCATTACCAGGGCATAGGCGGCTTCAGCATCTACTACATTATTATAAGAAAGTTCTTTGCCGTTTAACTGTCTAGCCATAGGCAGTCCCCCCACTGCCAGGGCCTGGCGGTAGAAAGCCGCTGACTGGTGAGGGTTCTCACCATACCGCATCTCCTGTATCTTCTCGCCTCCCCAGAGCAGGACCTCGGGGAACTTCTCTCCCGTTAAACCGCCCAAATACTGGGCAATCATGGAATCATAAAAACCGGTATGGGCAAAGGCCTGTTTGGCCAACTTAAGGCGCGTCTCGGCACCGATGTCGCCCCGGGCCTTCAACTCATCAAGAATAACCGGGTATTCCCGGGGATCGACCACCACGATAACATCCCGGCAGTTCTTGGCCGCGGCCCGGATCATGGTGGGCCCGCCGATATCTATGTTTTCGATCGCATCCTCCAAAGTGACCCCGGGTTTCTGGATTGTTTCCCGGAAAGGGTAGAGGTTGACGACCACCATATCGATGGGTTGAATACTGTTTTTCTCTAACTCCTGCAGATGCTCGGGTATACGGCGGGCCAGTATTCCCCCGTGAATGGCGGGGTGCAGAGTCTTAACTCTTCCGTTCAGGATCTCTGGGAAACCGGTGATATCCGATACTTTGGTCACCTTAACCCCCGATCGTTTCAAGGTGTCGTAGGTGCCACCGGTGGATATAATCTCCCATCCCAGGGCTTCCAAACCCTGTGCAAACTCAACCACTCCATCCTTGTTGGAAACGCTAATCAGGGCTCTTTTGCTCATAAGTCACCCTCCTGTGCTAGTATGTTTACCTTCCGCCCGTTGAGTTCTAGGCGTCCTTCTGCAATCAGCCTGACCGCTTGAGGCAGCAGTCGGTGCTCCTCCTTGAGGATCCTCTGGGACAGGGAATCCTCGTCATCGTCGGGGTATACAGGAACAACTGCCTGGAGTATTATTGGTCCCGTATCAACCCCGTTGTCTACAAAATGAACCGTACAGCCGCTGAAGCGCACGCCGTACTCCACCGCCTGCCGCTGGGCATTAAGTCCCGGGAAGGACGGCAGCAAGGCAGGGTGTATATTTATTATCCGCCAAAGATAGGACTGGATAAAGGTCTCCCCCAGGATGCGCATATATCCGGCAAGGACCACCAGATCAACCTCGTAAGCCTCGCAAACCCTGACCAACTCCTGCTCATAAAGCTGCCGGTCGGCAAATTGGCCGGGGTTTATGTGGCAGGCTGGAATTCCTCGCCGGCGAGCCTTTTCCAGGACGGGAGACTTTTCCCGATCAGAGATGACCACCCGGATAACTGCGGGCAGCGCGTGGTTTTCAATCTCCTTCTGCAAGGCCTCAAAATTTGAACCTCTTCCCGATGCCAGCACCGCCAGTTTCAACCTCGATACCGGCTGCGGCATTACCCTTAACATCCCGTCTGATGCTCCTTCTCCCCAATTCTACTCAATTACGACTCCCCTTTTCCCCGGGTGTACCTCACCAAGAACCACCGGGGATTCACCCATCCTTGTTAAAGCTGATAGAACCGTCTCTGCTTCAACCGGTTTTACTACTATTATAAAGCCCATCCCCATGTTAAAAGTCCGGAACATCTCCTCCGGCTCAACCTGTCCCAATTCGGACAGCAGCCCGAATATCGGCGGAGGAGTCCAGGCTGAACGCGCAATGTGGGCCTCCAATCCCGGCGGCAGAACTCGCTTCAGGTTTCCGGGGATACCGCCGCCGGTTATGTGGGCCATGGCCTTAACATCGGCAATCTTCAAGACCTCCATGACGCTTCGCACATAAATGCGGGTTGGTATCAAAAGCTCCTCCCCCAGGCTTTTGCCGAGGGAATCCAGGTACTGATCCGGTTTGTATCCGGCCTTATCAAACAGGATCTTGCGGGCCAGTGAAAAACCGTTGGAATGCAGCCCCGAGGAAGCCAGCCCGATTATGACATCACCCGGGGCGGTTCTTTCCCCCGTTATTATCTGGTCCTCATTGGCTACCCCCACCGCAAATCCCGCCATATCGTACTCGTCCTCCTGGTAGAAACCGGGCATTTCAGCGGTCTCTCCGCCGATCAGGGCACAGTTCGCCTGCCTGCATCCTTCAGCCACTCCCTTTACAATCTCCTGCACCCGCTCCGGAACCAGCTTGCCTACCGCCAGGTAGTCCAGGAAAAAGAGAGGCTCGGCTCCGCTGACCAGGATATCGTTTACGCACATGGCCACCAGGTCTATCCCCACCGTATCATGGACCCCGGTCATCTGGACAACCTTGAGTTTGGTTCCCACACCGTCAGTTCCTGATATCAATACCGGGCGGGGATAGCGCTCGGTATCGAGGCGGAAAAACCCTGCAAAACCGCCGATATCGGACAGGACGCCCGGCCTGCGGGTTGACTTCACCAGGGAGGATATCAGGTCTACCGCCCGCTCCGCCTCATCAATATCCACCCCCGCCTGGCGGTAATCCAGGCCCCTGCTCATCTAGCATCCTCCTTCCGTACGACCAAGGTTATCCCTGTCGTTCTTTCCTATTTGGGGAACCGGTATCGGGTAGCGCCCGTTAAAGCAGGCCGCACAGAAATTGCCCCTGATCCGTTCGGCCGCAGCAAACATCCCTTCCTCGGACAGGTAGTAAAGGCTGTCGGCGTCGATGAACTTCCGGATTCCTTCCACATCCATTTTAGCAGCAATCAGTTCATCCCGGGCTGAGGTATCGATCCCGTAATAACAGGAGTACTGAGTAGGAGGTGAGGCCACTGCCATGTGGACCTCCACAGCTCCCGACTCGCGAAGCATTCTCACTATTTTCTTGCTGGTGGTTCCCCTTACAATGGAATCATCCACCATGATTACACGCTTGCCCCTTACCGCTTCTTCCACCGGATTAAGTTTGAGCCTGACCCCCAGGTCGCGCATCTTCTGGCTGGGCTGAATAAAGGTGCGACCAATATACCGGTTCTTGATAAGTCCTTCCTCAAACCTGATCCCCGACTCCTCGGCAAACCCCAGAGCCGCCGTGGTTCCGGAATCCGGCACCGCAATAACTATGTCGGCATCCACTTTCATCTCCCGGGCCAGTTGGCGGCCCATCGCCCGTCGAAAGCGGTTGACATTGATGCCGTCGATCACGCTGTCCGGCCTTGCCAGGTAGACATACTCAAATATACAGTGGGCGATTTCTTTAGAGCTTAAGGGTTGAATGGATCGCAGTCCATTCTCATCAATCACTACAATCTCGCCCGGCGCCACATCCCGAACAAACTCGGCCCCTATGGTGTAAAAAGCACAGGATTCTGAGGCCAGGATAAAGCTGTCCCCCCTTCTCCCCAGGCACAGCGGTCTTATTCCCAGGGGGTCGCGCATTCCTATCAGTTTGTTTTCGGTCATGATTACCAGGGCATACGCGCCTTTGATATCAATCATGCTTTTGGCCAGGGCATCCTCCAGGTTGTCCGGGCTATAGCGGGCCAGGAGGTTAACAATAACCTCGGTATCAGTTGTAGTCTGAAAAACAGAACCAAGGTTTGCCAGTCGGAGGTATAGTTCACCGGCATTAACCAGATTGCCGTTGTAGGCCAGGGCAATCATCCCTTTCAGATACCGGAAAACCAGGGGCTGGGCATTAACCGCGTGGCTGGACCCGGTGGAAGAATAACGTACATGCCCAACTGCCAGAGTGCCCGTGAGGCCTTCCAGCACTTCGGGAGAGAATACCTCCGAAACAAGTCCCATCGCCTTGTGCAGGACTATTCTTCCCCCGCTGGCCACCGCAATCCCTGCGCTCTCCTGCCCCCGGTGCTGCAGGGCGTACAACCCGAAGTACGTATCTCGGGCCGCCTCGTTAGGCGCAGAGGAATCCCGCAGGTAAATTCCAAAAACCCCGCATTCATCTCGCCAGTGTTTGTCTAACTCATTGCACATATTATCGCTCCCCGCCAGATAGCTGATGATTCGAAATGAGCAAGCAACCCCTCGTCAATAAAATCTCTTTTCATTTCGACCTCCAAATCAAAGGCCGCAACGGGCAAAAATATAATCCACGTTCTTCAGGTGGTAGGAGTAATCAAATAGTCTTTCCAGTTCATCTGCCGGCAGGGCTGCTCTTATCCGCTCATCCTTCTGGAGGAGTTCCTTGAAGGGGATCCGGCGCTGCCAGGCATCCATGGCCGCCTCCTGGACCAGGCGGTAAGCATCTTCGCGCAGGAACCCTTTATCGATGAGGGCCAGCAGTACCTGTTGAGAAAATACTAACCCCATGGTCGCTTCCAGGTTGGAACTCATGTTGTCACGATTGACCACTAACCTTTCCATTACCCGGGTAAACCTCTCCAGGATATAATCCAGCAGGATGGAGCTGTCTGGAAGAATCACCCTTTCAGTTGAGGAATGAGTCAGGTCGCGTTCGTGCCACAGGGCCATGTTTTCCAGCCCCACCAGGGCGTTGCTGCGTATAAGCCGTGATAATCCGGTTATCCGCTCACTTATCATCGGGTTACGCTTGTGCGGCATGGCCGAGGAGCCTTTCTGTCCCGAGTGGAAAGGTTCTTCCACCTCCCGGATCTCGGTCCTCTGCAGGTTCCTGATCTCGGTGGCCATTTTCTCCAGGGAGCCGGCCACCAAGGCCAGGACTGTAAGGTATTCGGCATGACGGTCTCGTTGGATTATCTGGGTAGATACCTTACATGGTGTTAAACCCAACTGCTCACAGACATATCTCTCCACCGCCGGGTCCACGTTGGCCATGGTTCCCACCGCCCCGGAAATCTTGCCGCAGGATACCGTGTCCCGGGTCCGGGTTATCCGCTCAATATGGCGTTCTATCTCCGTATACCACCCGGCCAGCTTCAAACCGAAGGTCACTGGCTCTGCATGTACTCCATGAGTACGGCCGGGCATCAGGGTATACTTGTATTCTCTGGCCCGAGCCGCCAACACCTCCATTAAATCATGAAGGCGTTTGAGTATCAGGTCGCAGGAATCGCGCAGCTGCAACGCCAAGCCGGTGTCCAGTATGTCAGATGAGGTAAGTCCCATGTGAATGTACTTGGAATCCTCGCCCACATGCTCCGCCACATTGGTAAGAAAAGCTATAACATCATGCCTGGTCTCAGCTTCGATCTCTTTGATCCGGTTCAGGTCAAAACCTGCCCTGTTCCTGATATTCTCCAGCGCGGCGGGCGGTATGGCCCCCAACTGTGCCCAGGCCTCGCAGACCAGGATCTCAATCTTTAACCAGTTGGTCAATTTGGTCTGTTCCGACCAGACCTGACCCATCTCAGGCAGGGTGTATCTAGCAATCATTTCTTGTTACCGCCCTTCTGCAGTATGTAACCCTCTATCCCCAGATCCGCCAGGCGCATGCCATTCTTGCGCACCTCATCGGCCATCTTCCGGCGATATTCCTTAATCTTTTGTCCCAGCACCGGGCTTCCCAGGGCCAGTATTCGCAGAGCCAGGATGCTGGCGTTGGCAGCAGAGTTGATCCCCACCGTAGCTACCGGAACCCCTCGGGGCATCTGTACCGTTGAGTAGAGAGCGTCAACCCCTCCCAGCGGCGGGGTCATGATCGGTACCCCGATCACCGGGATGGTGGTATTGGCAGCAATTACCCCCGCCAGATGGGCCGCTCCTCCCGCTCCGGCGATTATAACTTTGAAACCCCTTTCTTCAGCTCGAACAGCAAATTCTACTGTTTCCGCCGGCAGACGGTGGGCTGAAAGTATCGCCACCTCGTACTCCACCTGGAATTCATCCAGGACATTGGCTGCATCCTTCATGACCGCCAGATCGGAATCGCTTCCCATAAGAATTGCAACCTCAGCCACAATACCACTCCTAATAAATTATTAGCCCGGGCCGACAGGTTCGCTCATGCTCGCGAAACCTCCCCGCCCGGGCTTTTTCCCCACCGGTGTAGCGCCCTCTCCGAGCGCCTGTGCCACTCGGACCAGTCTGCTTGAAGCACGGAACCCTAGGCACACTTTCGCCTATTCTGGTTTCTGCCCTGATAGTAGCAAAGTGGAATACCTCTGTCAATAAACTATCGACCTTTTTTTTACATTGCCGATACCATTTCTGATCACAGGAACGGCCGCAGGTATGGGATCGCAGGTGTTGATCAGGGCGGCGTCAGTGTATTCCCAACTGCAGCAGCCTTAGTTGGCCGGTTTTTCAAGAGGGCCCCGGTCAAGGTATACTATATCAGGGAGAGTACGGAGTTAACCAAACATCACGGCCATAAAACCCTGCTGATACTGAGGAAACCGGAAAAAACATGGCGATTGGAGAAAGCCTTGCAGTTGACAAAAGACAAATGGAACCGTAACATCGTCCTCTTTCTTACCAGTCAGACCGTCTCGCTTTTTGGGTCCTATCTGGTACAGTATGCCATCATGTGGCATATTACCCTGAGGACCCAATCCGGAATCATGATGACAATTGCCATTATTTGCGGTTTCCTGCCCACCTTTTTTGTTTCTCCCTTTGCCGGGGTATGGGCCGACCGCTTTAATCGCAAAACACTGATCATCCTGTCGGATGCCTTCATTGCTCTGGCCACACTCATTCTGGCCCTGCTTTTTCTTATGGGGTACGATGCGCTGTGGCTGCTGTTTGTAGTCTCAGCCATACGCGCCTTGGGGGCGGGAGTTCAGATCCCGGCCATCGGAGCATTCATCCCCCAGATGGTAACGGGAGGAATGCTTACCAAAGCCAACGCAACCATGACCAGCATCGAGTCTCTGGTATCGCTCCTGTCCCCCATGGCCAGTGGCGCACTACTCACTATGGCCAGTATCGAAGCCATATTCTTTATCGATGTGGTTACGGCTGCCATAGCAATTCTGATACTAATCCTCTTCCTGGATGTTCCGGTTCACGCCAAAGCCCTGAACAAGCAGGCAGCCAGTTATTTTGCGGACATGCGTGAGGGCTATACTTACATCCAGAGCCACAGGTATATCAAGAATTTCTTCATATTCTGCGCCGTATTCTTTGTGCTGGCCGCACCCGCCTCCTTTTTAACCCCACTGCAGGTCGTCCGCAGTTTTGGCAGCGACGTCTGGCGTTTGACAGCCATTGAAGTTGCTTTTTCGGTGGGCATGATGCTGGGAGGCCTGGTCATAGCTGTCTGGGGTGGTTTTAGAAACAAGATTCATACCATGACCCTAGCCTGTGCGGCTTTTGGCGCCTGTACCCTGGCCCTGGGGATTATTCCTTTCTTCTTTGTCTACCTGTTGATCATGGTCATAACCGGGTTAACCATACCCATGTTTAACACGCCCGCTACCGTCTTGTTGCAGGAGAGGGTGGGGGAGGATTACCTGGGCCGGGTATTTGGGATCCTGGGAATGATTTCAAGTATTATGATGCCCCTGGGTATGCTGGTTTTTGGACCACTGGCAGATATCGTTGTAATTGAATGGCTGCTCATCGGAACCGGTCTGCTCCTGTTCATTCAAGGCTTTTTCCTCTTGGGCAACAAGCCGCTGCTGGAAGCGGGAAAACCAGTTTCTAAAGCTGACTGGTAACAGTTGGACCCACCACCGGGCGCGCTGAGCCCGTGGCGTACACATCAAGAACTACTTGATTTTCTCCAGCTGGGCTCGCAGCTGTCTTATGTTCTCACTCAACTCGCGTAATTCCTCAACCGGGCCGGAGAGATGCGGCCGGTTTAACTTCTCTTCCAGTTCCTCCTGCAGGGAAGAAAGGCGCTGGGCCAGCAAATGCGCCGCTGCTTTAGCCGTCGGGTCCATAGTATCCTCCGGTGTTTTTTTATGATTATTTCCGGTTGAGGAACATGTCATAAGTGCCGGTATTAAGAGGGTGAATATAACTCTATTGTAGCTTTCTAACACTCAGCTGAATAAACTGGCAATAAACACGATGATTAAGGAGATGTTGTTTTTGTTATATGCCAGCAGATTTTTACGGCTCATGACTCCACCCATGGAGGGGCCTGACGTTTTAATGGTGCAGAGACGTTTGAAAGAGTTGGGCCACAAGCTTGAAGCGGATGGGGTTTTTGGTCCCACCACCGAACAGGCGGTCAAATCGTTTCAAAAGGCGAACGGTTTGCTGGTAGATGGAATTGTGGGACCCGACACCTATCAAGCCCTGCAGGCAGCCAACGCACCAACCTTTTCCGGGCCTCGCGTAAGAGTTGGTCAAAACACAAACAGTGGAAGGTACCGGATAACCGTGGATACCGGACAAAAAATCTTGACTCTTAACCAGAATTCCCGACAGATCAAGGTTTATCCTGTCGCCGTAGGCAAGCCTGAAACCCCGACTCCCCTGGGAGATTGGACTATAGTTGAGAAGCAGCTTAATCCGGGGGGGCCTTTCGGCGCCCGGTGGATGCGGCTGAGCGTTCCCTGGGGTGGTTACGGCATCCATGGCACTGACAACCCCCCATCAATCGGCACCGCCGCCAGTCATGGCTGCGTGCGCATGTACAATGAGGATGTAATCGAGTTGTACGACATGGTGCCCATCGGCACTCCGGTCAAAATAATCGGTCAGGCGTTTACAGGACGGATACTCCGGGAGGGTGTCTCCCCCGGAAATGACGTCTCCGAACTGCAGCGGCGGCTGTCGATACTGGGCTACTACCGCGGGGATATTGACGGGTTCTACGGGCCCCTTACCCGACAGGCGGTTATGGATTTTCAGACAGCAAACGGATTGGCGGTAGACGGAATAGTAGGACCTCAGACTTACCAGGCCCTCGAAAAAGCGTACGATATTGCCACAGACAACCGTCAGCCTTAGTGCTGGGGCCTGCTCCTACTCCCATTCTATCGTGCCCGGGGGTTTGGAGGTTATATCGTAGACCACCCGGTTAATCCCCGGCACCTCATTTACGATCCGCCTTGATATGCGGTCGAGGAGTTCATATGGGAGCCTTGCCCAATCCGCGGTCATGGCGTCATCGCTGGTCACAGCCCTTACTATGATCGGATAGGCATAGGTCCTCTCATCCCCCATGACCCCAACACTGCGCATGGAAGGCAGGACCGCAAAGTACTGCCATACCTCGCGATCGAAACCCGCCTTCTGCAGTTCTCCGGTAACGATAGCATCGGCTTCAGCTAAAATTGCCAGTTTTTCTCGGGTTACCTCCCCTAAAATACGCACCGCAAAACCCGGCCCCGGAAAAGGCTGCCGCCATACAATCTCTTCCGGCAGTCCCAGTTCCTCGCCGATCTTCCTGACCTCGTCCTTGAACAGGAGCCGCAGCGGCTCGACCAGTTCAAATTCCATATCATCAGGCAGACCGCCCACGTTGTGGTGGCTCTTGATGGTAGCGGCGGTACTGGTGCCGCTCTCGATCACATCAGGGTAAAGAGTGCCCTGCACCAAAAAAGGTATATTCCCAAGCTTCCGGGCTTCATCCTCAAATACCCGGATGAACTCATTGCCTATGATCTTCCGTTTCTGCTCGGGGTCTTCAACACCCACGAGTTTGTTAAGGAAACGTTCGCCGGCATCAACATGCACCAGGTTCATCTGCATGTGATTCTTGAAAGTGGTGACAACCTGCTCGGCCTCGCCCTTGCGCAAGAGCCCATGGTCGACAAATATACAGGTCAGCTTATCCCCCACTGCCCGGTGCACCAAAGCTGCAGCCACCGAGGAATCAACTCCGCCACTCAAGCCGCAGATAACCGGCTGCTCACCGACCTGCTCCTGAATCTGCTCCACCGTTTGGGTGATAAAATGGCTGATGGTCCAATCCCCACGGCATCCACAGACCTTGTAGAGGAAGTTTTTCAGGATCTCCATACCCAAGGGAGTATGTCTGACTTCGGGATGAAACTGTACCCCTATGAGATGGCGTTGGGGATCCTCCATACTGGCTACCGGACAGTTTTCCGTCCTTCCCGTCACCACAAAGCCCGGCGGCACCTGGGCGATGGCCAATCCATGACTCATCCAGACCTGCATTTCGTCGGGCAGGCCGTCATATAGAAGGGACGAGTTTAGGGTCTGGAGCGTGCATTTCCCGTACTCCCTCAATTCGGTGTTTCCCACTCTGCCCCCTAAAGCCTGGGCCAGGAGCTGCATTCCATAGCAGATGCCCAAAATCGGTATCCCGCAAGTCAGGATCCGGGGATCGCAGCGCGGAGCATCCGGCAGGTATACACTGGCCGCCCCTCCGGAAAGGATTATCCCCCGGGGCTTCAGCGCCATCAGTTCCTCGTAGGGGATGTCATAAGGATACACCTCACTGTAGACCGACAGTTCCCTGACCCTTCTGGCAATAAGTTGGTTGTACTGACCTCCAAAGTCTAAAACCGCTATCAGTTCTGTTCCCATAAAACCACCCCTACTAAGAATGTACAGCTCCCTGGATCCGCCTCACAACAACGCGGCTACGGTTAGCAAGCGGCCGGGCCGGCGTCTTATCCCGGCTTTCACCATTCAATTAACAGTTTCCACAATACAAACCTGCGGCAGATGCCTGTATTGTTCAGCATAGTCGAGTCCGTAACCTACGACGAAGTGATCGGGGATGGTAAAGCCATTGTAATCTGAGACGATCGGTACCTTGCGACGGTCGGGCTTGTCCAAAAAAGTGCAGATTCTCAAGCTCCGGGGGTTTCGACGCAGCATAATCTCTTTAATGTACTTTAAAGTGTACCCGGTATCGACTATATCTTCGACAATCAGGACGTTCTTCCCCTCAATCGGCTGCTCCAGATCTTTCATTATGCGCACTTCACCGGAAGACTCGGTTGTCAGCCCATAGCTCGAAAGGTCTATAAAATCAACCTGAAGTGGTAAATCGATATGGCGTATAAGATCAGCCAGGAATACAAAGGCCCCCTTGAGGACGCCCACCACTAGGAGCTCTTCGCCGGCAAAATCGCGGCTTATCTCATTTCCCAGTTCTTTCACCCGTTCCTTAATCTGCTCCTCAGATAGGAGAACTCTCATGTCTGCCAAATGCCCAACCCCCCTCTCAAAATGGATTATAGCAATCCCTGTAAGACGGTGTCAAAAAGCAAAAACCTGCCGCTCCCAAATGCCAAGAGGACGTTCGTATCACCGCCCGTCCGGCGCCCCACAGAAACGTCCTCTCACGGTAAACGCAGGTTTTCAGTCGATTTTTGGTTTGCCGATGGATATCTTCTCGTTAAAGTCCTTGAAGGATACCGTCATTTTCAGGTAGGTATCCGCATTATTCTTGCTGGTGGCTGACAGTGTGGCCTTACGCACCAGCTTTTCCTTAACATCTACATAAATATTGTAGTCAAAGGAGCGCCACAGAACCTCCATCAGTTCGTTTTCAACACTCGGTTTGCAGTTCACGATCATACACTTGCGGCCATCGATCGTTTCCCATCCTTTTGTTTTTATTTCCCCGATTTTCTTGAAGTTAAAATTAGACAGCGGATCCAATTCCGAAATTAAAACCTTCGTGGTATCGGTTTGGGCGTCCTTGATTACCGTCCAGCGCTGGGAGAATGAATCCCAGTTATAAATGGCCTGGTCAAAATGATAGATGTCGACCGGGGTTTTAACCATTTCCCCTTTAATGTGAATATGGCCTTCCGGGCTTTTTTCTCCTTGTATCCTGCTTATCTCCTCCTTTCTGCCTTCCACCAAGAGAGTTGACTCCAGGTCATATCTGAAACTCCGGGCTGCCCCTGTTCTGTCCAGTGCTTCCGTCAACAACTCCCTGGGATCTATCTGGCTCTGCTGATAATTATTGAACAGTCGGCAGGAGATGGCTCCGAAAACAATCACAACCAGCAGCACTGCAGGTATCAACCACCAACGTTTCATCGATCACGCCCTCTTCTTTTTTTGCTATATTCTATTACGGTAGATATGGGTTTATTACCCGAAGGGATCCTGAGGGACGGATCAACCTCTTTCTTTACGCCAAATAAGTATTTTGCTATAATTTTTCCGTATTTATTCCCCGGTGGGATTATTTTTTGGAGGAAGAAGAAATGTTTGAGTCCTTTGAGCAGGCCAGGGCATACTGTAATGACCATGGCATTCAGATGGTTGATTTTAAGACGATCGATCTCACAGGAAGATGGCGCCACGTTACCATTCCCATCGGTCGGTTCACCCGAGACATACTGGAAGACGGCATCGGATTTGACGGTTCCAACTACGGGTTCGCCCCGGTGGAGAAAAGTGATATGATTTTTATCCCCGACCTGTCCACCGCCATACTGGATCCCTTCGTCCAGGTACCTACCCTGTCCATGATCGGTGACGTCTTCGTAATTGACACGCCCAACCGTCGCTTTGAACAAGACCCCCGGGCGGTGGCCACCAAAGCCGAGGAATACTTGAAATCAACCGGCATCGCCGATGAAATCAGGATCGGCCCCGAATTCGAGTTCTACGTTTTTGACCATGTCAGTCACCAGGTTAAACCGCAGATCTCCGGCTATGAAATCGATGTAACCCAGGCTGAATGGAACAGCGGTGAGGGTTATCCCAACCTGGGCTACAAAATACCGGTCAAAAGCGGATACCATATAACACCGCCCATGGATGTTCTTTATGACCTGCGCAGCCGCATGTGCATGATCCTGGAAGAAAGGAACGTAGCCATTAAGTATCACCACCACGAAGTCGGAGGCCCGGGGCAGATGGAGATCGAGGTGGAATTCGGCGGGTTGAGGGAGATGGCGGATAAAACCATGCTGGTGAAATACGTGGTTAAGAACGCCGCCTTCGCCGAGGGAAAGACTGCGACTTTTATGCCCAAACCTATCCTGGGCGAGGCCGGCAGCGGTATGCATATCCACATTCATCTTTTTAAGGAAGGCAAACCCTTGTTCTTTAATGCCGACGGTTACTCGGGGCTGAGCCAATCGGCCCTGCACTTTATCGGTGGAATTCTGCATCATTGCCCGGCTTTATGCGGGTTTACCAATCCCAGCACCAACTCTTATAAACGGCTGGTCCCCGGCTATGAGGCCCCGGTCAGCATCTGTTTCGCCACCGCCAACCGCAGCGCAGTAATTAGGATTCCCGCTTATGCCAAATCGCCCGGCCAGAAAAGGTTTGAGTTCCGTTCCTCCGATGCCACCTGCAACCCTTACTACGCCTATGCCGCCATTTTAATGGCAGGTTTGGACGGCATTGAAAACCGTATTGATCCGATCCAAACAGGCTTCGGACCCTATGATGTAAACCTTTACAACCTGCCCAAAGAGGAACAAGCCAGGATCAAGTGTCTGCCCACATCCCTGGACGAGGCGCTTGATGCGCTGGAACGTGACAATGAGTTCCTGCAGAAAGGCGGAGTTTTTCCCCAACGCCTGATTGAGATCTGGATTGAGAAGAAACGGCAGGAAGCCCAACAGCTTAAGCTCACCCCCCATCCCCTGGAATTCGGTCTCTATTACGACCTGTAGATGCTTTGCATCTTAACTGTCCTGAATATGGAGTACGAGGGGGGCGACTAGCCCCCCTCCTCTCTCACCACCATACGTACCGTTCAGTATACGGCGGGTTACGCTGCTGAACGAAGTCGATCACATCGCTCGGTCAGACGCTTAAGCTCCTGGTTGCGCCAAAAGGCAAGGCCGAGGGCCTTAAATCAGATTGGATTTTTGCAGCAACTTCTGCACAATTACGGCAACCTCGGCCCGGGTTATGTTGTCCCTGGGGGCAAGTGTATTTGAGCACCGCCCGGATATCAGGCCGGTTTTTACGCAGGCGGCGATACCGGATTTCGCATAGTCGGCGGCTCTGTGGGCATCAGTGTATCCTGCCAGTATGGTCTGGTTTCACTATCGGTAAGATTGACCTCCAGTTTGGTGACCTGCATGGCCCTGGCTATCGTGGTCATGGCCTGTTCCCGGGTGATTTTGGCATTGGGTCCGAATTTCCCGTTTTTGAAGTGAAAACAGCCGGGGTACGAAGGATCCCCGGCTGCTTTGGTAATCAGGTTATCGGTTGCCTTACATCGGAGGCATTCCGCCCATGCCGCCGCCCGGCATCGGTTCTTCTTTGGGCACTTCCGTTATCAGGGTTTCGGTAGTCAGCAGCATGGCTGCAATGCTGGCTGCATTCTGCAGAGCGGAGCGGGTGACCTTAACCGGGTCGATGATCCCCGCCTCAATCATATCCTCGTATTGGTCGGTCAGCACGTTGAAGCCCAGTCCGGGTTTATTGGCGGATTTGACCTTTTCTACTACTACTGACCCCTCTTTGCCCGCATTGTTGGCAATCTGGCGCAGGGGTTCCTCCAAGGCCTTCTTTACCAGGTTCACGCCGGTCAGCTCATCGCCTTCAGCCTTAACCGCTTCCACCGCAGGGATAATATTCAGCAGGGCTACACCTCCACCCGCTACAATACCTTCTTCGACAGCGGCCTTGGTAGCAGCCAGCGCGTCTTCAATGCGGTGCTTCTTCTCTTTCAGCTCGGTTTCGGTAGCCGCACCAACCTGGACCACCGCTACCCCACCGGCCAGCTTGGCCAGCCGCTCCTGCAGCTTTTCCTTGTCATATTCAGAGGTGGTCTCATCGAGCTGCTTCTTGATGGAATTAATGCGATCCTTGATGGCCTGATCGGAACCGGCACCATCCACAATGATGGTCTCTTCCTTCCTGACCTTGACCTGGCGAGCCCGGCCCAGCATATCTATGGTAACATTCTCCAGTTTTACTCCCAGGTCATCCGATATCAGCTCGCCATCGGTAAGTATCGCAATATCCTGCAGCATAGCCTTCCTGCGATCGCCAAAGGCGGGGGCCTTGACAGCTACGCAATTGAATGTTCCTCTCAGTTTGTTTAGTACCAGGGTAGGCAGCGCTTCTCCTTCAACCTCTTCAGCAATGATAACCAGAGGCTTGCCGGACTGAACCACTTTCTCCAGTAGAGGCAGGATTTCGCCAACTGCGGCTATTTTCTTGTCGGTGATAAGTATATAGGGATCATTCAATACCGCTTCCATCTTGTCGGTATCGGTAACAAAGTAATGAGAAATGTAGCCGCGATCAAAGTTCATTCCTTCCACGACATCCAGGGTGGTTCCCACGGATTGGCTTTCCTCGACAGTAATGACGCCGTCTCGTCCCACTTTCTCCATGGCCTCGGAGATCAGTTCACCGATTTCCGGATCATCGGCGGAAATCGAAGCCACCTGGGCTATTGCTTTCTTGGTTTCGACGGGTCTTGAGATTTCCTTTAACTCCTCCAGTGCGGCTGCGACTGCTTTCTCAATTCCCCGTTTCATGATCATGGGATTGGCGCCGGCCGCCACGTTTTTGAGCCCTTCCTTGATCATCGCCTGTGCCAACAACGTAGCCGTAGTGGTACCATCACCGGCTATATCGTTGGTCTTGGTAGCAACCTCTTTAACCAGCTGGCATCCCAGGTTCTCCCAGGGATCCTCCAGATCTATATCTCTGGCAATGGTTACCCCATCATTGGTAATTGTGGGAGAGCCAAATTTACGCTCCAGCACCACATTTCTTCCCTTGGGGCCCAACGTAATCTTAACGGCATCGGCTAAAGTGTCAACACCTTTCTCCAGTGAACGCCGGGCATCTTCCCCAAACATCAGTTGCTTGGCTAACATGTATTGTAACCTCCTCTTGTTTAATTCTTTGGATTACTCTAAGATGGCCAATATGTCTCTCTCTGAGAAGATCAAGTACTCTTCGCCATCAATCTTGATCTCGGTACCCGCATATTTGGAAAAGATTATGCGGTCCCCCACTTTTACTTCCAGGTCAACTTTCTGACCGTTGTCCAACATACGTCCGGTACCAACCGCAATAATCTCTCCCTCCTGGGGTTTCTCCTTAGCAGTATCCGGCAGCACAATGCCGCTCTTGGTTTTTTCTTCAGTCTTTAAAACCTTTACTACTACTCGGTCACCCAGTGGTTTGACGTTCACTGAAATACCCCCTTCGATTTCTGATTTTATTGTTAGCACTCATTTGGTGCGAGTGCTAATTTTCATCTATAATAATAGGCAAGAGCTTATTTGAATCGCAAATCTGAAAGTATGTCATTGGGGTTAATTATTCCCAATTAATATTCTATACCTTACAAAATCTTTCTATACCTTCTCTTGCCTCGTTTTTTCAATCCTGCCCACATTCTCCAGTTTGTCCTAACAGTATCTCCAGACCATGTCTCAATGTATCCCGGATCGCCTCCAGCGATTCCCGCACCCCCTTGGGACTCCCTGGGAGGTTTATAATAAGGCTTTGGCGGCGTATTCCAGAAATCCCTCGTGACAGCATGGCCCGGGGGGTTTTCTGCAGCCCGTAATACAGCATGGCACCCGTAATACCGGGAACTGCCTTGTTTATAACCGCCCAGGTAGCCTCCGGGGTTACATCCCGCTCGCCAAAACCGGTTCCTCCGGAGGTTAAAACTAGGTTTAACTTAAGGACATCGCACATGTGAATAAGCTGCTCCTGAATAAGACTGCGATCGTCGGGAACAACATGGTAGTACTCCACGGTACCAAGCTCAGCCAGAACCTCTCTTATCACCTCACCGCTGTGGTCTTCTCTTTCTCCTTTTGCCCCCTTGTCGCTGACAATAAGAACCCCAATCGTATACATTTTTTCCTCCTTCATGTCGTCATTATGATGTTTTCTTTAAGCACCTTTGACCTCAATCAAGTCACCGGCTCTAACCGGGCCGCCCTGCAAAACCCGGGCAAATACTCCCTCCCGGGGCATAACGCAATCCCCAACCTGCCGGCGGATGGCACATCCCATATGACACTCCTTGCCTATTTGGGTAATCTCCAATTCGGCTTCCGCTCCTACCCGCAGACGCGTGCCTACCGGCAGCAGTCCTACGTCCAGGCCTTCAACCGCCAGGTTCTCGGCAAAGTCTCCAAAGCCGATCTCCAGCCCCATTTTTCTCATCTTATTAATACTGCTCAGGGAGAGAAGGCTTACCTGGCGATGCCAGGAACCCGCATGGGCATCACCTTCGAGACCATGATCCGCTATTAACAGGCCCTGACCAATGTCTCTTTTCTTCTCTCCCTTGTCCTCACTGGTGCAGACAGCCAATACTCTGCCCTTCATTTACAGATCCTCCCTCCTCAGATGGCCGCTCTTGCCTCCAGATTTTTCGAGAAGAGATATGCCTTCAATCCTCATCCATCTGTCCACCGATTTACACATATCATATACGGTTAAGGCGGCTATCGCCACTGCGGTTAAGGCCTCCATCTCCACCCCGGTTCTGCCGGTGGTCTTAACCCGCGACTCAATCCGCAAAAAGCCCTGTTCTTTGTCGATGCTGAAACCGAGATCCACCGAAGTAAGAAAAAGCGGGTGGCACATGGGAATCAGGCTTGAGGTTTTCTTGGCGGCCATGATACCGGCTACCTGAGCTACTGCCAGGACATCACCTTTTTTTATGCCGCCATTTTCAATGAGTTCGAGGGTGGATGGCTCCATGTGCACCCTGGCTTCGGCTCTGGCTTCACGTTCGGTGTCTGGTTTTCCACTAACGTCAACCATTCGTGCCCGACCTTCCGGGTTGATATGGGTCAACTTCAACCTGTTATCCCCCAATCTGGTACATCTTGCGATCCCTGGTCCCCCAGGGTTTATCACCCATGGTGTGCCGCTCCGGCTTGGAGAGTACCGTCTCTACAAAAATCCGCCTGATCTCCTCGTCCGGCAGGTTATTCCGCAGGGCCTCTTTGAGGTCCCGTTCCTTACCGCCGTAAAGACAAGCCCTGAGCTTACCGTCAGCGGTTAGGCGCAGGCGATTGCACTCACTGCAGAAGTGGTTGCTCATCGGTGATATGAAACCTACCGACCCCCGGCCGCCATCCAGGACAAAATATTTGGCCGGTCCGCTACCGCGGCTTATCTTCCCCGGCTTCAGGACATAGTGCTTGCTTATTATATCGAATACATCGGAATTCTTTATTATGGATTTGCAATGCCAGTATTTAATCTCTCCCACCGGCATGAATTCGATAAACCGGATGTGGAGGGGCCGTTCGAAGGCCAAACGACAGAAATCAAGGATCTCGTCATCGTTGAAGCCATTTATGAGTACGGTATTGACCTTAACCGGTTCCAACCCCTCTGCCAGGGCCGTCTCCAGGGCATTAAAAGCAGCCGTGATATCTCCGCCCCGGGTAATATAATGGTAGCGATCCTTCTGTAACGTATCAAGGCTGATATTAACCCGCTTCAGCCCGGCCTCCTTAAGTTCAGCCGCCAACCCGGGAAAAAGGATCCCGTTGGTGGTGATCGCCACATCATCGATACCATCAATCCGGGAAATGGCGTAAACCAGGTCAGCCAAATTGCGGCGGATAAGCGGCTCCCCCCCGGTCAGCCTGATCTTCGTGATCCCCAGCTCAGCACCAATCCTGACCACTTTTTCAATCTCTTCAAAACTCAGAATGTCCCGATGTTCCTTCAGGGAGATACCCTCCGGTGGCATGCAGTAGCGACACCGCAGGTTACAGCGGTCGGTTACAGATATGCGCAGGTAATTGATTTCTCTTCCCAACTGGTCCAGCATGTGCTTCCTCCGTTTATAGATATATCGGATGTCCGCTGTGTCCTGCCGTCAGCCGCTCCTCCAAACAACCTGCCCCGACATGTCCAGGTTATAGCCGCCATAAGACAGGGTTGCGGATACAAACTCAGGGTCGGCGATCGCCTGGTATAAGGCTTCCAGGACCGATGTCTCCACCAGGTCCTCGGCGATACAGAGGTCATACCTTTCAGATTCCACCGGTATAAAATCAAGTCCCAGAGCCTGGGCACTGGCATAAATCCCCAGGCTGACATCAGCCGTGTCATTGCTGACAGCTGCCGCCACTGCCAGGTGGGAGAACTCCTCCCGCCCATAGCCGTTTATCTGAGCGGGATCAATCTCCATGTTTTTAAGGAGATAGTCAAGAAGGATACGGGTTCCAGCCCCCTTCTGGCGATTGACGAACCTTATCTCCGGACGAGTCAGGTCCGCCAGGCTTTTAATCCCCAGGGGATTTCCTGCCTTAACCATCAGACCCTGCTCTCGGGTTACCAGATTTATCAGAACCAGTTTTTCTCCCTTTAGATAACGCTCGAGGTAGCTTATATTATACTCGCCGGTGGCCGTGTCCAGGAGGTGGATCCCGGCCAAGTGAGTTTCCCCCCGTCTTAATGCCATGATGCCCCCCATGCTTCCCACATTAGTGGAAGCCAATCGCAGGCGGTGCTTCTTCCACAGGACGTTGCCCAGGTAATCAAGTGCCAGGTCGTGGCTGCCTATCGCCATGATGGTCCGGTCAACCACCTCCAGCGGGCGAGTCAGTCTAATGTGGACCCGATCACCGGGCTGATGACCTTCCAATCCCCGGGGTACAACCAGGATCCCATCTGTTTTGACCAGGCTGGACGTGGCTCCTGCCCCCCGGGCTCGGGGGAAGGCCATATAGTCACTGCCCACCCGGGCCAGGGTTACATGAATAAACTCGTCGACCCCCATGCTGGAGGCCAGCTTGCGAGCTACCCGGGCTTCCAATATCTGAGGTTCCGGCGGTGTTATGCCCTGCAGGGCATAGATCAAGGGGCGTCCAATTAACTCAAAGACCAAGGCGGCGGATACCGGATACCCCGGAATCCCCAGCACCGGCTTCCGGTCTATGAGCCCCACTATGGCCGGTTTCCCGGGCTTGATTGCCAGGCCGTGCAGGATCAGTTCGCCCGTTTCTTCAATAACCTCGGCGGTATAGTCCTCCCGCCCCGCCGAGGATCCGGAGCAGATGACAATCATGTCCGCCTCCGGGGCTGCCTTTATGATTGCTTCCTTCAAGACCTCCCGGTCATCAGGTACCGGGGGTTGGCGGATGGGCAAACCGCCCCACACCTCACATAAACCGCTCAGCATGCGGCTGTTGGATTCAGTTACCTCCCCCGGCCGCATCTTCTCCTGTCCCGGCTCCACGATTTCCGTGCCGGTAGGTATGATGGCTACCCGCGGTTTTTTGACCACCTTGATTCGCGTAACTCCGGCAGTCAGCAGGGAACCTATTTCGAAGGGCCCCACCGGAAAAAAAGCCGGGATAATTATCTGGGAAGCTATCAGGTCCTCTCCCACGGATCGCACATGCTGCCAGGGAACTGCCGGGGCTATTATTTCCGCGGTGTTCTCATCCTTGTAATTGACGTCCTCGATCATGATAACCGCGTCATATTCTCCCGGCACCGGATCCCCGGTATCAACCTCAACGAAATGTTGGTCCCGGTAAAGGAGAACCGGTGTAGTCTCGCTGGCCCCCAGCGTATCGCGTGCACGCACCGCAATCCCATCCATGGCTGATGCCGGGTAATGGGGGGAAGATTTGCGGGCCCTGATCGGCTCGGCGGTAATCCGGCCCAGGGATTGCTGCACCTCAATCTCTTCCTCCTCAATCCTGAACTCAACTACGCTTTGTAGGCGGTTCATCACCAGGTCCAGGGCCTGATCCAGGGGCATATTCTCTATATAGACTTTTCGAGCCATTAAGCACCTCCGGAGGAACTCTGATTGCAGACAGAGACCGTTTCATTATTTGCAAGTGCCACACATTTCTTAGCCGTTTCCAAACACACTTCCCCTGCGCCAACTTCCAAATATATGGGAATAGACATCCCCATCCGGTCAGAACAAGCGCACGATTACGGTTTCCCCTTTGCTCAACCCCTGTTTCTGATGGGGGATGTGTATAAACCCGTTGGCCTCGGACATAACCCGAATCAAACCTGCTTTGCCGTGTACCGGGATCGCCTTAGCCACCCCGCTGCTGTAATCAACCTTCACCCGGACAAAATCATCGCGTCCCGCCTGGGAAGCCACATTGTCGGTCAGGACCGCCGTACATGTACCGCGTAGTCCCTCAGGTAGCACCGGTTCCAGTAGCACCTCCAAAACCATCAAGGCCGATACCGGATGACCCGGCAGCCCCAATACCAGTTGAGATCCTATTCTGACGGCCAGGGTCGGTTTCCCCGGCTTGATGGATAAGCCGTGAAACAACAGCCTCGACTCGGGAAAAGAGAGCAGTACTTCCAGGCTCAGGTCCCGGTCCCCAACCGAACTCCCTCCCGACATGACAACCAGGTCGTTCTCGGCCAAGGCGGCGGCAATTTTCTCCTGCAGACGGATGAAGTCATCAGCCACCACCCCGTAATAGCGGGTATCCACACCCCGGCGTTTCAAGGCCGCTCCCAGCACATAGGAGTTGACATCCCTGACCTGTCCCATCGCCGGGGTGGCATCAACTGTTACCACCTCATCGCCGGTGGAAATCACCCCGCAGCGCAGACGAGAAAAAACGGGGATCTCCGTTATGCCCAGAGCCGCCAGGACTCCGATATCCTGGGGCCTTAAGGCGTGTCCCGCCGGCAGGACCTGCTCGCCCATCCGGCAGTCCTCCCCGGTCCTGATTACGTTTTCTCCGACGGCCACCGGCCTGGTTACCAGAACCGTTTCCTGGTCAAGCCCCTCCGTGTACTCCACCATGACCACCGCATCCGCACCGGCCGGGAGCATACCTCCGGTGGGGATCCAGGCGCACTGACCGGAAGTTATCTCTATTCCCGGTGGGAGACCCATTGCTACCTCCCCTACCAGGCTGAGAAAGGCCGGGATCGTCTCACTGGCTCCATGAACATCGGATGCCACAACTGCATAGCCGTCGACGGTGGAGCGCGGAAATGGCGGCAGGTCTTCTCCAGCGATCACCTCAGCGGCCAGGGTCCGGCCGAGGGCTTCTTCCAGCCCCACCTTCCCCACGGCAGGCCGGGGCCAATTCTCGGTAATGATCCGGCCGGCCTCCGGTAATGATAATACATTGAAGAATTCTGCCATGATCAGCCTCCATTGTTACAGATAAGAACACCTTTCTCCCGCCGTTCATGGATACCGATATTTCTCTTTCTATAATATAAGATAACGGTTAGAAACAACCCAGTTCACAAGCTTTGATCTTCAAATTCAGTTCATCACATAAAGCACCGATCATCCGGTAAGGTACCTGCATATCCTCGGCTACCTTGCGGGCGGCGGCACAACTTATTAACCCGTCCCGAGCAGCTTCTTCCAAGCGGGCAATTACCTGTTCCCTGTTCTCCATCTCCTTGCTCAATGCTTGCACCTCCAAAAAAAGACACCGCGAAAGGGTGTCCTTTTATTTCCTTTCCCACGGAAGGTGTGTATTTTCCCCACACACCCTGTCGTTCACCATAACCTGACCTGGTGCAGGTTATGGGTGAATCGGAGACTATGGGATTGTCATGCCTTGCAAACTAACATGTCCATTTAAGCTTAATTGGTATTATACTATAAAGGACCTGTTTTCAACAGCAATCGTCAAGGCCTCAAGGCCGTACTGCAATGGTCCATGAACTCGCCTTTTTCTATTCATGGGAAGCGGAGTTTTTCAGGACTTCCCTTTTCCTGTTACCAGTTTATTGATGAAGTGCCCCACCGCATTTGGGAACAGGTGCGATTAATAGTTATTATTTCCATGAGATGATAATAGCGCAAACGTCGGCCTGCATATGGTAGTATTAATAGGGAAATAGTGAGGGGAGGTGCCGGTCTTTGAGCGACATGGCCTGGCTCATTATCGCTGTCATCTGCGGTATCATTGAAGTTGCTACCATGGGTTTCTGGTTCCTGTGGCTGGCCTTATCAGCCTTGCTGGTGAGTTTCTTAACCTGGCTAAACGTAGTTACCACATTGCCATCGCAGGTTATTGTATTTAGTGTTATCACGTTATTCTTTGTTATATTTACCCGCCCCCTGGCAGTCCGTGTGTTCAAGACCAACGAGGTGAAAAGCAATGTTGATGCCCTGATAGGATTGACGGGGATAGTTACTATGGAAATCGTTCCCCCGGAAGCCGGGCAGGTTAGACTCCAGGGGGAGATCTGGACAGCCCGTTCTGACCAGAGATTAAATCAGGATTCCCTGGTAAGAGTGCGGGCTGTGGAGGGCGTAACCCTTTATGTAGATCCCGTTACAGAAGAACAATAGACGGAGGTGTTTAATTAAATGGATTGGTTTGTCTGGGCACTTATAATATTTATACTCCTGGTACTGTTCCGTTCCATCAGGATTATCGGGCAGTCAACCGTAGGTATTGTGGAGAGGCTGGGAAAGTTTCACGGCAAAGCCGAACAAGGCATCAACATTATCGTTCCTATAATAGATCGCTTCCGGGCGATTGTTGATCTCCGCGAACAGGTAGTCGACTTTCCCCCCCAACCTGTAATAACCAAGGACAACGTTACCATGCAGATAGATACGGTTGTCTATTATCAGGTAACTGACCCTTTCCGCTTCATTTATGAGATTGCCCACCCCCTGGCGGCCATTGAAAACCTGACCGCCACCACCCTGCGTAACATCGTGGGGGAACTGGAACTCGACGCCACCCTTACCTCCCGCGACTACGTAAACACCAAACTGCGCCAGGTACTGGATGAGGCTACCGACAAGTGGGGCATTAAGGTCAACCGGGTGGAACTGAAGAACATCAACCCGCCCCATGACATTCAGCAGGCCATGGAGAAACAGATGCGGGCCGAGAGGGAAAAACGAGAAGCGATCCTGCGGGCTGAAGGCCAGAAGACAGCAGCTATTCTTACGGCCGAGGGGCAGAAACAGGCGGTCATCCTCCAGGCAGAAGCCCAGCGGGAAGCCGCGATTAAGGAGGCCGAAGGAATCAAGCAGGCTACCGTACTGCGGGCCGAGGGTGAAGCTGCGGCTATTCTCAATGTGCAGAAGGCGTTTGCCGACAGCCTGGTGATGATAAGAGAAGCCGGAGCCGATGAGAAAGTCCTGGCACTTAAATCCCTGGAAACTTTGAAGGATATCGGGAACGGCACCGCTACCAAGCTCTTCATTCCTACTGAGTTGGCGGGGCTGGGTGGAGTCCTGGGTTCGTTAAAAGAGATATGGGATAACAAGGCCGAATCGGTCAATCAATGATACCGGAGCGTTCGCATCAGCGGAGTTGGACCCCCAGTAGAAGAAAGGCACCAACAGGGGCTGAGAGTTTCGGCCCCTGTTTCCTTATGCAGCCGGCATGATGACCGCCAATCGGTCCTGCAGATGGTATCATTGTATTTGAGACCAACGGTGCGCCCTTTAACGGGCGCCAAAACGCCGGCTGTTTATTCAGCAGCGGATGATCCGGCTTTCTGTGACCAGGGCGTGCATCCGTACATCCCGGCCCGTCGGGTAGACCTCATCAACAAGCTGCAGCTCAAAGGCGATTCCGCAGAAGAAAGAAGCAGCCGGCAATGCAGAAAGGAATCGGTCATAGTAGCCTTTGCCGTATCCCAACCTGTAACCCTGATGATCAAATACAACTCCCGGCACCAGAACGGCGTCAATCAACTCCGGTGGAAACGGTTCCCCTTCCGGCTCCCGGATCCCAAAAGGCCCCGGCCTGGTCCGGTCCCAGCCGTCAAACCTGACGGCCTCCAGCTCCTTACCTTTCACCCGGGGTAGAACTACGGTCTTATCCTCTGCCCGCAGCCTCAGCCAGAACTCACTGATGTCAGCCTCCTGCCTGATGGCGGCATAGGCCATGATAGTACGTGCTCTTTGAAGTTCCGGGATCTGCTTCAGGGTTGCACAGATTAGTTGACTCTTGCGCGCCACCTCGAGGGGCCTCTGGGCCGACCTTAATTCTAACACCTGTCGACGCAGGTCACCGCGTTTGGCTGCTGTAGACTCGTTCATCCGTCCTCCACCTCAATCTTTACCAATAGGGCCCGATCCCACCGCGTTCTGAGAACGGTGCCAGTAAAAAACCCCGGCAATAACCAAGATTGCGGCAGCTACCACTTGGGCGATACTGAAACCGCCCCATATTATCAGGTTCTCGCGGACGAATTCCACTCCGAACCTCAACAGGGCATAACCAATGACATAGGCCAGAAACACCTGTCCATCAAAACGCCTTCGGGGATAGAGCCGTAAAAGGAAAGCACACAATCCCAAAGAGAGCAGTGCGCTGTAGAGCTGTGCGGGATGGCGGGGCACCAGGTCCAACCCCGGAAAAACCACACCCCAGGGTAGCGTGGTCGGGGTTCCAAAACAGCAGCCGTTCAGAAAACATCCTATTCTGCCGAATGCGTATCCTAAAGCCAGGTAGGGGGCAAACAGGTCAAACATCCTCCAAAAAGAGAGCCTCTTAATTCTCATGTACAGGAGGGCAGCGGCTGCTCCCAAAATAAAGGCCCCGTACCATACCAGCCCCTCGTTTCTAAAGTCAAGTATCTGCAGCAGGTTAAGCCGGTAATATTCCCAGTCGTAGAAAAAGACATAGAAGAGGCGAGCCCCGATCAGACCGGACAGAACAGTGATGATTGTCAGATCAAGAACCGCTTCCTCATCTATCCCCTCCTTCCGGGCCTTTCGCATGATGAGAACCAGGCTAACCCCTACTCCCAGGGCCAGCATAAAGCCGTAAGAATAGACGGTAATACGGCCAATCTCAAGCAGAATTGGATACATATCGGCCTCCTTAAAGCAATTAATTATCCACAGGTTCAAAAGTCCGTTGTTTTACGAATATCATACTGAAGTCCTATAAGGCTTTAGTTGGCTAAAGTGATGGCAAAGCCTGAATTTTAAGTTACTCACAGACTTATCCACATTATCCACAGGTTTTCTGCACAGCTAATCCCAACTGGGGGAATGCGTTCAGATCCAACCCGGCAAAATCTCCTTCGAGATACTGGTAATAGCCGGCACATGCCACCATAGCCGCATTATCAGTACACAGTGCGGGCGGCGGTATTTGAACAGCCGTCCCCATTTTATCTGCCTCTCGGGTAATTCTCTCCCTTAACCGGGCGTTGGCTGCTACACCTCCGGCCAAAAGGATCTGCTTAACCTCTTTATGTCTGGCGGCGTTAATAGTCTTCTCCACCAGGACATCCACCAGGGCTTCTTGAAATTCGGCCGCCAGGTCGTTAACGGCTGCTTCTTCGCCATTCTTTTTCAGTTTATTCCACAGGTTTATGGTTGCGGTTTTAAGACCACTGAAGCTGAACTCGTAATCACTGCGCTCAAGGTAAACGCGAGGCAGGTGGTAGATACCGGCTTTTCCTGATTGAGCCGCCTTTTGCACAGCGGGCCCTCCCGGGTAACCCAGACCTAAAAAACGGGCTACCTTGTCAAAGGCTTCCCCGGCAGCATCATCCCTAGTTCGCCCCAGGAGCTCAAAACAGCGGTGATCTCTCATATAAAGAAGGCTGGTGTGTCCACCAGAGACTACCAGACACACCGCGGGAAAAACCGGCGGTTCCTCCGTCAGAAAGTTGGCATAGATATGGGCCTCCAGGTGATCGACCCCGATCAAGGGCTTACCCAAACCGTAGGCATAGGCCTTGGCAAAAGAGACCCCTACCAGGAGTGCTCCAATCAAACCGGGGGTATAGGTTACTGCTATCGCATCTATCTCCCGGCCTGTCATGCCGGCTTCTTTCAGGGCCTCGTCCACGAGCGAGGCAATGACTTCAATATGTTTGCGGGAGGCTACCTCAGGAACCACGCCGCCAAAACGCCGGTGAATGTTGATCTGTGATGATACCAGGTTAGCCAGCACCCGGTGCCCGTTCTCCACCACGGCTACCGCGGTCTCATCACAGGAGGTCTCTATGCCCATTATCCGGATTTCTTTCATAACCAACCCCCGTACTAATTATTGTCGGCCACATTCAGTTGCCCAAAACTCAGAGTTTTTTCACCATGATCAGAGCATCTTCACCATTGTCAAGATAATAACCCCTGCGGTGCCCCTTTTCCTCAAATCCCATCCGTCTATACAGGGATAGGGCCGCATCATTGGAAGGCCTGACCTCCAGGGTAACCACAACCGCTCCGTTAGCGCTCGCAAGGGCCATTATATTGGCAAGCAGCAGTTCTCCAATCCTTCTCCCTCTGGCCCGCGGGTGCACCGCCACATTGGTGATGTGCCCTTCGTCAAAAATCAGCCACACTCCGGCATATCCCTGCAGGACAAAGCCTTCTTGGGCCACAATGTACTGGGCCAAGGGGTTCTTCAGCTCAGTAAGAAAGGATTCCCGTGACCAGGGAAGGGGAAAGCACAACTCCTCGATCTCCAGTATCTGATCAAGGTCCCTACGCCTCATCTCTCTGATTCTCAGCTCCAAACCCGCCCTCTCCTTCCAACTGTGACATCCGTACCTCGGCTTCTGATTTCCTCACGTAGATAGGGGTAAGGCTAAACACATCATCAAGCTGTCCACCAAGCCACCGGCTGGCTGCCAGACTGCCCACAGCGGATACCCGCGGCAACCAGTATCCCGGTAAGCTCACCACTGCATCTCCCAGGGATTCTTGCAAAACTGGCAGATACTCATTCACCCCATCTCCCAGGAAGGTCACAGTCGAACAGCCGGTCAGTTCCATAATCCGTCGGGCCGTCTTAACCAGGTTATCCGGCGACAGGGCCTGATAATCGGTGATCCTCCTCCCACCATGGTAAAACGAAGTGTAAACCTCCCCCTTGCGGGCATTCAGCATCGGGCAGAGCAGGTCGGGGCTCCAACTGAGGTTGTGGGCTATGGCATCCAGGGTAGGGATCCCGATTATCGACTTATCGGCAGCCAGTGCCAGGCCCTTGGCCGTAGCCAGCCCGATACGGAGCCCGGTAAAGGAACCGGGACCGATGGTAACCGCGATAGCGTCCACATCACGTAGATTGTACCCGGTCTGGTGGAAGGATACATTTATCATCTCCAATAGGGTTCGTGAGTGTTTATAGCCGGTGTTGGCCAGAGCTTCATAGTAGGTTTTCCTGTCATCCACCAAGGCCACCCCGGCTACCGGTGTCGCCGTGTCAATACTCAAGATCAGCATGGTTTTTCAAAACCTCCAGAATATGTCCCCTATCGGCAGGGACGGTTAACCGCACCAGGCGCGGCGAATCGTAATCAAGATCCACAACCTCGATCTCAATAACTATGTCTCCGGGAGCCACGTTTTCCGGAGGCCACTCAATCAGGGTGACACCATCACCGTAATATGATTCCTCCCATTCATCACCATCCTGATCCCTGTCATCCAGGCGGTAAAAGTCCAGGTGATATATCGGCAGTGTTCCCAGGTAGACCTGCATAATGGTAAAGGTAGGACTGGTCACCACTCCATCAAAACCGAGCCCCCGCGCAATTCCTTTTACTAGGGTGGTCTTTCCCGCTCCCAGATCCCCTCTGAGCAGCAGTCGATCTCCAGGCCGGAGTTCCCGGGACAGGATTTCCCCAAGGGCTATCATCTTGTTGCTTGAATCCACAGTTACCTGCAGGTCCTTCATTTCTTCAACCCTTTATCAATTATCTCCTGGCGGATCAGTTTGAAATCCTCCCAGACCGGCCTTTTTAAGCTCTCGTTCCTCAAGAGAGCCGCCGGATGATAGGTCGGCATAATCATTATTCCCTGGCGGGTAAACCATCTTCCCCTCACCAGCGTAATTTTGGCCTTGTTATCCACTACGGTTTGTGTTGCCAGGGCTCCCAGACATATAATAATCTTCGGCTCCAGCAGCCGGATTTGGGCCTCCAGGTAGCCGCGGCACACCGCTATCTCGTTGGGGTTGGGCAGACGGTTTCCCGGGGGCCGGCATTTGACCACATTAGTTATGTAAACATTTGCCCGGTTTATCCCCGCCGCCTCCAGGATGCGGTCCAGGAGTCGTCCGGCTTTACCGACAAATGGTATACCCATCTCATCCTCACTCTGGCCGGGTCCTTCTCCAACCAGCATAATATCTGCATCCGGGGAGCCGGCGCCGAATACCGCCTGTTTGCAGCCGTCCCGCAAGGGACAGAGGCGGCAGTTACGGGCCATCTCCTCCAGATCCGCCAACCTGCTAATCTGACCGTAGCCTTCGTCCTCTTTTAATCCCGGAAGAAAATGAACGTGTTTTCCCGGGGACTCGCCCGATGCCTCTTCATACGGCGATCTCGTACTTTCAAACAAACTGGGTTGTTCCTTGGTCACTTTATCCCTCCCCCGACCTCTACCATGAAAATGAGCGTCTCCGTCTTCAGGTAGCGCCAACATCTCTACCCGCCGCCCAGATTAAGCAAGACAGGCTTTTAT